>Ga0233386_1000040_pt1 | contig 55386 bp, 48 predicted proteins | sample ElkDunMinimDraft_17_FD_191544 | JGI IMG/M metagenome (GOLD analysis project Ga0233386, IMG submission 191544) | Fecal eukaryotic communites from dung pellets of Tule Elk in California, USA - Elk Dung G4 | ecosystem: Host-associated > Mammals > Digestive system > Large intestine > Fecal | place...
TCGGTCAGCGTGCAAAATTGCCCTTCATGATCGGGCCGACCGGTTTCAATGGACTGCTGACGCGCGATGGCGACCTGCATCTGGCTCGGGCCGCCGCCGAGGCCGGCATTCCCTTCGTGCTGAGCAATGCCTCGACCACCTCGATCGAAGACATCGCCGCGGTCGACGGCGTACGCGCCTGGATGCAGATCTACCTGTACCGCACCCGCGACCACGTGGCCAAGCTGGTGGAACGCGTCAAGCACTTGAACCTGGAAGCCATCGTGGTGACCACCGACAGCGCCATCTTCGGCAACCGCGAATGGGACAGGCGCAACTACGTCAGGCCGCTGCAGCTGGACCTACGCAATCGCCTCGACGTGCTGCGCCATCCCGGCTGGATCTGGGACGTACTGGTGCCCGATGGCGTGCCGCGTTTCAAGAACCTCGGCGACCTGCTGCCGCCCGGCAAGGATTCGGTCAAGGGCGCGGCGAATGCCGTGGCTGCCGAACTCGATCCGACCCTTAGCTGGGACGACATTGCCTGGCTGCGTGATATCTGGCGCGGCAAGCTGATCGTCAAGGGCATGATCCACCCGGACGATGCTCGCGTCGCGCTGCAATACGGCGTTGACGGTGTGGTGCTGTCCAACCACGGCGGGCGCCAGCTCGACGGTGCCGTGTCCGCGCTGGAAACCCTGCCGGAAGTGGCGCGCATCAGCCAGGGTCGGATGGAAGTCTTCCTCGATGGCGGTTTCCGTCGTGGTAGCGACATCGCCAAGGCCTTGCTGCTGGGCGCCAGCGGCGTACTGATCGGCCGCGCCGGACTTTATGGCCTGGCGGCCGGCAAGGGGCCGGGCGCCGCGCATGCCGTCGACATTCTGCGCACCGAGCTGGATCGCACCCTGGGCCTGCTCGGCTGCAACAGCTTGGAAGGCCTGACGCCTGATCTGATTCACGCGGCGCAGTGGCGGGCGCTAGCCGAAAACATCCGCCGTTAGTTTCCGCTGCCTCGCACTCCCACAACCGCAGGTGCGAGGCAGTTTTTATTTCCCCCTTGAGATATCTACTGGAATGCTGGCTACTCCAGCATCTGCTTTAGGCAGATCGCAACGTCGGAAAACAAAAAAGAGCGCCTAATGGCGCCCTTCTTCGTTGCCTGTTCAATCAGAACGGACAATCGCTGCCCGCTTCCTCGGCCGCACCGCGTAGCCCTGCAAGCACATCCTCTGGCAGCTCCAACCCTTGCTCGAAAGCCTTGGCGCGGCGGGCGATGCCGGCGTGGCCCGGCATGCGCACCGGGTTTTGGGTTACCCGTGGGCGGCTTTCCAGACAGGAACCGACGAAGTGGTCCATCTCGGCCTTGAGCTCCTCTACTCCGCCGAAGAACGCCGGGTCGAACGTCAGCACGGTTACGGCCGCGCCCCACTGCTTGACGCCGTCCTTGCGCCCGAGGCCGCCGAGCCCGGCGGTCAGCGCTTCCACCATGGTGCCGAGGGCAAAGCCCTTGTGGCCGAACTCCAAACTGCCCAGCGGCAGGATGGCACCTTGCGGAGTGCCGAAATACGCAGCGGTGTCGCGGGTCGGTACACCGTCCGGGCCGATCAGCGCAGCATGCTCCAGCTGGCCGCCGGCCTGGTGAGTCTTGTTGACCAAGCCATTGGTGATGGTCGACATGCTGACGTCGATGAGAATCGGCTTTTCCCCGGTGGGAATGCCAATGCCCAGCGGGTTGGGCGTGTAGACCGGGTCCAGGCCGCCGTGCGGCGCCACCGAGGCGACGGCGGGGTCCGAGGTGAGCACCAGCGGGATCAGGTCCTGCTCGGTGTAACGCTGCAGGTAGGCCGCCAGACAGGCGATGTGGTGCGAGCGGCGGATGCTGGCCACGCCGATACCGAAGATGCGCGCCGCCTGAGCGGTGAAGTCCAGGGCCTGCTCGACACAGTACGGGCCGAGCAGGTAGTCCGCGTCGTAGAGAACTGCCGCCGGGGTCTGGCGGACAATCTGCAAACTCTCGGCATTGCCCTTGGCCTGGCCATTGCGCAGGTCTTTCAGGTAACCCTGGGCCAGCTTTACGCCGTGAGTGTGATGGCCCAGCAGGTCCCCCTCGACCAGCACCCGGCTGACCACCGCGGCGACCTCCGGACTTGCCTTGGCATCGAGGAACAGCTGTTCGATGAAGCGCTCAAGCGCCTGTGGTGCGATAAGACTCATTCGGTGACTTCCTTCGGGGCCAGAGGGACGTTGCCGCGTGCGCGCCAGAGCTTGGCCAGCAGCGGGAACAGGGCGATTAGCAGGACAAGCAGGGCCAGGCAGCCGCTGATCGGTCGCTCGATGAAGGCGCCGAAGTTGCCGTCGGCCTTGATCATCGAGGTCATGAAGTTGGTTTCCAGAATATTGCCCAGCACCAGCCCCAGGATCGCCGGGGCCAGGGGCACGTCGGCAGTGGCGATCAGGTAGGCGACGATGCCGCAGAGCAGCATGATCCAGACGTCGGTCAGGCTGTTGTTGATGGCGAAGGCACCGACGATGCAGAAGCACAGGATGATCGGCATCAGTATGCGCAGGGGCGTCACCGCGAACACATGGGCGCTGCGAATGGCCAGATAGCCGATCGGCAGCAGCACCAGGTTGGCAACGAAGAAGGCGGTGAACAGGCCGTAGGCCATGGCGCTGTTATCCATGAAGATGGTCGGGCCGGGGTTCATGCCCTTCATGTACAGCACGCCGATGACGATGGCGGTAATCGAATCACCCGGAATGCCGAACACCAGCGCCGGTACCCAGGAGCCTGCCACCGCCGAGTTGTTCGCAGAACTGGCATCCACCAGGCCTTCCATATGACCGTGGCCGTAGGATTCCGGCGTCTTCGAGCGCTTCTTGCTGATGGCGTAGGCAATCCACGCGGCGATGTCGGCACCGGCACCCGGCAGGATGCCGATAAAACCGCCCACGCTGCTACCGCGTATCACGCCTTTCCAGTGGCGCTTGAGGTGTGTCGGCACATTGCCGAAGACGTTGCCGTACTGCTTGGGAATGGTCTTCCCGGCCTCGCCCTTCTCGCGATGGCTGTAAAGCTTCATCACCTCGTACATGGCGAAGAAGCCGATCATCACCGGGATGAAGTTGATACCGCCCATCAGGTCAGGTACGTCGAAGGTGAAACGCGGCGCGCCGGTAACCATGTCCAGCCCGACAGTGGACAGCAACAGGCCAACCGTCAGCGATAGGAAGCCCTTGATTACCGAGCCGGTGGAGATGAACACCGCACTGCTCAGGCCCAGGACCGCAAGCCAAAAGTACTCGAACGAGCTAAAGTTGAGCGCGAACTCGGCCAGTGATGGCGCGATCATCACCAGCACCATGGTGCCGAACAGACCGCCGATGACCGAGCAGGTTACGTTAACGCCCAGGCACTCGCGAGCGCGCCCCTGGCGGCCGAACGCCGAGCAGTCACTGACGTAGGCTGCCGAAGCCGGAGTGCCGGGGATATTCAGGTAGGTACCGGGAATGTCGCCGGCAAAGATCGCCATGGCCGAGGTGGTAATAATTGCGGCAATAGCGGCGGTCGGCTCCATGGCGAAGGTGACCGGCACTAGCAGTGCTACGGCCATGGTGGCCGAAAGGCCGGGAATGGCACCGACAAAAACGCCGAAGATAGCCGCGGCAATGATCACCAGCATGGTCTGGAAATTGACGACCAGCAGAATCCCGTCGAGTAGTGCGTTCATAAGCTGAGCCTCAGAAGCCGAATGGCCCGGTAGGAAGCGGGACGTTGAGCATGTGGCCGAACGAGAGGCTGATCACCGCAGCTGATGACACACTGATTGCTAGCGCTGGCAACCAGCGCACACCGCTCTGGAGCAGTAACACCAGCATGATCAGCAACATGGTCAGGGCTGCGCCGAGCACGTCGCTCAGATAGATGTAGGCCACCACCATCAGGCCGGGCAGCAGCAGCGCCGGGCTGGGCAGCACGAAACCGCTGGCCCCCGCCTCGCCGACATGGGTTTGGCGCATCTTGCGCAGGGCGACAACGCTCAGCAGCGCGCCGCCAATGACCATGCCTGTGGCGATGATGCTAGGAAAAAGGTTCGCGCCGTAGTGCATGCCGGGTACGGCGGGAAAGTCGCTGGCAATCACCCAGACGGTGATACCGAGAGCGATGAAGACGACGCCTAGTACGAGATCTTTCATGGGAGGGTTCTCTTACAGCACAACAGAGACAGTCGACGCCCCGCAGGGCGTCATGCTGCGAGTACGGCTTACCTCTTCATCCCGATCTTCTCGATGATGCCGCCCATGTAGGTGTTGTTTTCCTCAAGGAAGGTCGAGAAATCGGCAGCGTTGTGCCACTGCATGCCGAAGCCGAGCTTGAGCATGTAATCCTTGTACATGTCGGAGTTGTAGGCCTTCTCCAGCGCGGCCTCGAGGGTGGCGACGATTTCCGGTGACAGGTTCTTCGGCCCGGCGATACCGCGCCACTCACCCAGCGAATAATCGCTACCAAGGCTTTCCTTAAGGGTCGGAATGTTCGGGAACGCCGGGTTGCGCTCAGGCGAGAGAATCGCCAGGCCCTTGGCCTTGCCAGCGTCGATCATCGAACGCGCCTCGGGCACCGAGGTCGGCACCAGCTGGATGCTGCCTGCCGCCAGTTCGACCATTGCCGGCGCCGCGCCCTGGCTCGGGACAAAGGTGATGCGATCCGGCTCGATGCCCTGCTCCAGCAGCAGGCCGGCAAAGGCTATGTGCCAGATGCCGCCCAAGCCAGTGCCGGACGCCTTAATGGTGCCCTTGGGCTGGGTGCGGATGGCTTCCAGGAACTCGCCGACGTTGTTGTACGGCGCATCTGCCGCAACCTGCACACCCGGATAGTCATAGTTGGTCATCCCGATCGGGGTGTAGTCCTGGTAGGTCAGCTTGGTCAGACCCTGCCAGTGCATCATGTTCAGCTCGCCGGTGATGAAGCCCAGCGTGTAGCCATCCGGCTTGGCGTTGGCAATCACACTGTGGCCGACCACGCCGTTGCCGCCAGCACGGTTGACGACGTTGATGGTCACGCCCAGTTCCTTCTCCAGCGCAGCGGCGATTCCTCGCGCAGCAGAGTCGCTACCACCGCCGGCAGCCCAAGGCACGATCAGCTGAATGGGCTTCTCCGGATAGGCCGCCATGGCCATGGGGGAGACGAACAGGGCAGACAGTACGAGGGATTTCAGGGTGCGGCGCACTGCGCCAGCCGAGGACGGGATCATGGATGCCACCTATTGAAATTATTGTAGTGATCACGCCGGTGCGCGGAGCTCGGTCGCGATAGCCTATGCCGAGGCGGCAAGGCATGGCCGCACACTATTGGCAGGCAAACCGGGCTGTCTAATGAGGCTTAGTAATCAATCTATAACGAGCGGTTATCCGCTTCGCCGAGAACCTGCTGCAATGCTTCGCAGAACTGGGCTGCATTGGCCGACATCAGTTCGTCCTTGCGCCAGATCAGGCCGTAACCGAGCGAGGGGGTTTGTAACGGGGGATGTAGCAGGGCGAGCTGCCGCAGTTCCACCTGTTGTCGGGCGATTGCTTCGGGCAGCAGCGCCAGGGCCTGCCCCTCCTGTAACAGATGCAGCGTGGACTGCACCGAGGCGGTTTCCACCCGGTTGCGGGGGAACTGGATGCCAGCGTCGATGAAGGCCTGCTCGAACATGCAACGCAATGGCGTGTTGGGCGGGTAGACCACCCACGGCCACTGCTCCAGGTCGCGGGCGCTGGGCTGTGCCTCGGCAGCTAGCGGGTGATTGGAGGCAGCACATAGCAGGAAGGGTTCGCTGGCTACTTCCTGATAGCTGAAGTGCTCCTGCTGACGTGGTTCGGTAAAGCGCCCGATGACCAGGTCCAGCTGTTTGTGCAGAAGCATCTGCAGCAAGTGATCGCTTGTGTGTTCCAGCAACTCGACGGTCAACAGCGGGCGCTGATGCTTGAGCTGCAACAGCGCGCGAGGCACTGCTTGCGCGGTGGCCGCGAAGATCGCACCCACTCGCAGATGGCCGTAACCGCCCTGGCGCAGGGTTTCCAACTCCTGCGCGAAATGCTGGCTGTCGTTTAGCGTGCGCCGCGCGTAAGCGATTACCGCCACGCCCATTTCCGTCGCCACCAGCTCGCGGGGCTGACGGTCGAACAGCTGGAAGCCGAGCATTTGCTCGATCTCACGCAGCATCTTGCTCACCGCCGGTTGGCTGAGGCCCATCTGCTGGGCGGTGGCGTGCATGTTGCCGGTGTCGGCAAGGGTGGCGATCAACTGCAAATGGCGCAGGCGTAGCCAGTTATGCAGGGCGGGCAGCTTGTTGAGACTCACGGATGCGAGGTTCCTGGTGAAGCGGGGCGATAACCAGCGTGTATCGGGCGTTGACGATTCGTCATTGGCCCCTGGCACGAACGCTTGGCATGGTCGCACAGCATCGGCCAGGCATCCAATGCAGGTGCCATGTAGCCGCTACCCCATAACCAAGAAGAGTCCCGCCATGCCTCGCCCCTTGATTCTGACGCCCGAAAATACCCTCCCTGAAGACGGCCTTGCCGGCACTCTGATCGCGCGTATCTGGCTGCCCGGCGAGGTCGCTGGCCCCGTGCCGGTACTGCTGCATGACGATGGCGTGTTGGACCTGAGCTCGCTGTCGCCCACCTTGGCCGGCCTGTGCGAACTGGATAACCTGGCCGCCCGTGTACAGGACGCGCGCAGCAAGCGCCTGTGCAGCGTCGCCGAGCTACTGGCCAACAGCGGCAGCGAACGCGACATGACGCGCCCGAGCCTGCTGGCGCCAGCCGATCTACAGGTAATCAAGGCGGCGGGCGTGACCTTCGCTTCCAGTATGGTCGAGCGGGTGATCGAGGAGCGTGCCGGCGGCGATCCGCTGCGCGCCGAGGAAATCCGCAGCCAGGTGCGCAGCGTGATCGGCGACAACCTGCGCAGCATCGTGCCGGGGTCGGACAACGCACAGCGCTTGAAAGAACTGCTGCTGGAGAAGGGGCTGTGGTCGCAGTACCTGGAAGTGGGTATCGGCCCGGACGCCGAAGTATTCACCAAAGCACCGGTGCTGGCGGCCATGGGTAGTGGCATGGACATCGGTATCCATCCCGGCTCGGCCTGGAACAATCCCGAGCCGGAAGTGGTGCTGGTGGTCAACAGCCGCGGTCAGGTGCTAGGCGCCACCTTGGGCAACGACGTCAACCTGCGCGATTTCGAAGGTCGCAGCGCGCTGCTGCTGAGCAAGGCCAAGGACAATAACGGCTCATGCGCCATCGGCCCGTTTATCCGCCTGTTCGACGCCGGCTTCGGCATCGACGACGTACGCAACGCCGAAGTGGACTTGCGTGTGGAGGGCGAGGACGGCTTCGTGCTCAACGGCCGCAGCAGCATGAACCAGATCAGCCGCGACCCGCTGGATATCGTCGGCCAGACGCTGAACGCCAACCACCAGTACCCGGACGGCTTCCTGCTGTACTTGGGCACGCTATTCGCCCCGACCGAAGATCGCGACCAGCCGGGCAACGGCTTCACCCACAAGCTTGGCGATCACGTGACCATCCGCAGCCGTCAGCTCGGCGCGCTGCACAACCGCGTGCAGCACAGCAGCACGTTGGCGCCCTGGACCTTCGGCCTGCTGGCCTTCATCGAAAACCTGGCTCAGCGCCGCCTGATCTAACCCTCGGCCAGTACCTCCTGCTCGCTGCGCAGATGCTCCAGCAACTGAGTCGCCAGCGGCGAGAGGCTGGTGCCCCGCCGGTGAATGATGGCGCAGGGTTCGTTGCGCGCCTGCAGCTCCAGCGGCAGGCGCCGCAGCAGGCCGAAGCCCTCGCTGGAACAGGCGATGGAATAGGGCATCACCGCCACCAGCCGCGGGTCTTCCTGCAGCAGGCTGAGCATGGTGAAGGTCGAGGAGGTTTCCAGCGGATAGCGCGGGAATTCCAGACCGGCCTCGCCGAATTCACGTTCGAGCACCGTACGCATCGGTGTGCCCGTTGGGTAGACCACCCAGCTGTAGGCGCTCAGCTCGGCCAAACTCAACGACCCGTTGCCCTGTTGCGGATGCTGCGGGGCGGCGACCAGCGCCAGTCGTTCGGGGTGCAGGCTCAGGCATTCGTAGGCATCGGGGTTCTGACTGCCGCTGGTGCGGGCGATGGCCAGGTCCAGCCGCCCTTCGTCGAGCAGCTTGAGCAGGCGCGGACTGATGTCTTCGACGATCTGCACCGAGATGTCCGGTTGCATCTCGCGCAGGCTCGTCAGTGCACGTAGTACCAGGGGTACCGAACCGGCAATGGTGCCGACCGAGAGGTGTCCGCCATGGCCTTGGAGGATGCCCTGCATCTCTTCGCGCAGATGCGCCAGGTCGTTATGAATCAGCCGTGCGTAGCGGATCACGCAGCGGCCCAGGTCGTTGGCCTGCAGCCCCTGGGAGGTGCGGATGAACAGCGGCGTGCCGAAGGTGAGCTCGATTTCGTGCAGCGCCTTGGTCGCACCGGGCTGACTGATGGCAATGCGCTCGGCCGCACGGTGCAGCGTGCCCAATTCATCGAGGGCAATCAGCAGCCGCAGTTGGCGAATGCGCAGGCGGGAAACGATGTAGGTCAGCGGTGGCAGCATGGGGTATGCCTAAAAGTTATCGCCTAATCAGAACCTTTCATTAGGCAGCACTGCAGGCGCTTTTTAAAGTGCTGGGCAAAGTGAAGCCGCAGTGGCGGCGCAAAATAACAAGAGGAATAGCGCAATGCGGCTGATTCAGTTTGAGAACGAACAGGGCCAACGTCAGGTTGGCGTCGTCGGCGACGCGCGTGTCAGCGTGGTCAAAGGTGTTTCCAGTACCCGTGAACTGGCGCTGCAGGCGATCCGCAACGGCCATTGTCTGACTGCCGAGATCGAGCGTCTGGGCACCGAGCCGGGCCCGGTCTACGCCGAACTGCTCGAGCAGCGCCGCGTGCTGGCGCCACTGGACCATGCCGACCCGGCCCACTGCCTGGTTTCCGGCACCGGCCTGACCCACCTGGGCAGCGCCTCGACCCGTGACAAGATGCACCAGCAGGTCGAAGCGCAGCAGGCCGAAGGCAAGCTCACCGACACCATGCAGATGTTCCAGTGGGGCATGGCCGGCGGCCGCCCGGCGGCGGGTAGCGAAGGCGCGCAGCCTGAGTGGTTCTACAAGGGTGACGGCAGTATCGTGGTGCGCCCAGGCGCCGACTTCCCGGTGCCAGAGTTTGCCGAAGACTTCGGTGAAGAGCCCGAGCTGACCGGCCTCTACGTGATCGGCGACGACGGCCAGCCGTATCGCATCGGTTTCGCCCTCGGCAACGAGTTCTCCGACCACGTGGTCGAGCGCAAGAACTACCTGTACCTGGCTCATTCGAAGCTGCGCTTCTGCTCCTTCGGCCCGGAAATGCTGATCGGCGAACTGCCGCGTCATCTGTCCGGCATCAGCCGCATCCGTCGCGGCGAGCAGGTGCTGTGGGAGAAGGAGTTTCTCTCCGGTGAGGACAACATGTGCCACACCCTGGAGAACCTCGAGTACCACCACTTCAAGTACCGCCAGTTCCTGCGTCCGGGCGATGTCCATGTGCATTTCTTCGGCACCGCGACCCTGTCGTTCGCCGACGGCGTCAAGGCGCAGCCGGGCGACACCTTCGAGGTCAGCCTGGAGGCCCTGGGCGAGCCGCTGCGCAACGGTATCCGCGTGCATGCGCCCGGCATTGCCGTTGGGGGCGTGCGCCAGCTTTAAAAGTTTGGGGCGGCGCTGATGTGCCGGCCCGACGCATCCTTTGTTTCGGCCTCGCCCTCACAAGGGGAAGGGCATTCACCTACTTGTCTCTGGGCAACGGCCAAAGCCGGTTGCCAACCCCTGATCCAAAAGATCGGGGGCTTATCCATTGTTCCGGTGACGACGCCGTCACCCAACCTGACAGGAGAACACCCATGCTGAGTCTTACGGGCCAGAACTACATCGGCGGCGAGCGCCGTGCTGCTGGCAGCGTCCAGCATAAGAGCCTCGACGCCAGCAGCGGTGAAGCGCTGCCCTACACCTTCACCCAGGCGACATCGGAAGAGGTCGACGCCGCTGCTCAGGCTGCCGCGGCGGCCTACCCGCAGTTCCGCAATCTGTCGGCGGTGCGTCGTGCCGAGTTCCTCGAAGCCATTGCCGACGAGATCGACGCCTTGGGCGATGACTTCGTTGCCCTGGTAACCCGCGAGACCGCGCTGCCGGCCGGCCGCATCCAGGGCGAGCGTGGCCGCACCAGCGGCCAGATGCGCCTGTTCGCCAAGGTGCTGCGCCGTGGTGATTTCTATGGCGCGCGCATCGACCGCGCCCTGCCTGACCGCCAGCCGATGCCGCGTCCGGATCTGCGCCAGTACCAGATCGGGGTCGGCCCGGTTGCCGTGTTCGGCGCCAGCAACTTCCCATTGGCCTTCTCCACTGGCGGCGGTGACACCGCATCGGCGCTGGCCGCGGGCTGCCCGGTGGTGTTCAAGGCGCACAGTGGCCACATGGCCACCGCCGAGTGCGTGGCAGACGCGATCATCCGCGCCGCGGAAAAGACCGGCATGCCCAAGGGCGTGTTCAACATGATCTTCGGTTCTGGCGTCGGCGAGGCGCTGGTCAAGCACCCGGCGATCCAGGCCGTAGGCTTCACCGGCTCGCTCAAGGGCGGTCGTGCCCTGTGCGACCTGGCCGCTGCCCGCCCGCAGCCGATCCCGGTGTTCGCCGAGATGTCCAGCGTCAACCCGGTGGTGATCCTGCCTGGCGCGCTGCAGGCGCGTGGCGCCACCGTCGCCCAGGAACTGGCCGGTTCCGTGGTGCTTGGCTGTGGCCAGTTCTGCACCAACCCGGGCCTGGTCATCGGCCTTCGCAGCGCCGAATTCAGCGCGTTCACCGCGCAACTCGGCGAGGCCATCGCGGCTCAGCCGGCACAGACCATGCTCAACGCCGGCACGCTGCGCAGCTACACCCATGGTCTGGCGCAGCTGCATGCTCACCCCAAGGTCAGCCACCTGGCCGGCGGCGAGCAGACCGGCAACCAGGGCGTACCGCAGCTGTTCAAGGCCGACGTGAGCATGCTGCTGGAAGGCGACCACCTGCTGCAGGAAGAAGTCTTCGGCCCGACCACCGTCATCGTGGAAGTGGCCGATCGCGAGCAACTGTCCCGCGCGCTGCAAAGCATGCATGGTCAGCTGACCGCTACCCTGATTGCCGAGCGCGACGATCTGCTGGCCTACCGCGACCTGCTCTCGCTGTTGGAAGAAAAGGCCGGTCGTGTATTGCTCAACGGTTACCCGACCGGTGTCGAGGTGTGTGATTCCATGGTGCACGGCGGCCCGTACCCGGCTACCTCCGATGCGCGCGGCACCTCGGTCGGTACCCTGGCGATCAACCGCTTCCTGCGCCCGGTCTGCTACCAGAACTACCCGGACGAAGTCCTTCCCGAAGCGCTGCAGAACGCCAACCCGCTGGGCATCCAGCGTCTGGTGGACGGCACCCACACCCGCGAATCCCTGAACTAGGCCCAACCGGCCAACCGCACGATGCCGCGCCAGCACTGGCGCGGCGTTGCAGTGGCGGTGCGCCTGCACCGTCTGTTTTGACCCGTCAAAGATAAGAACAAGATATGACCAAGAGCATCTGCCTTACCCCGTTGTTCGTAGCCTGCAGCCTGGCTGCGGCTGCCATCGCAGTACCCGGCGCCGTGCATGCCGCTGGATTTGTCGAGGACGCTAAAGTCTCGTTGAACCTGCGCAACTACTACTTCAATCGCAACTACCTCAACGGCACCGACCCGCAGATCAACGGTGAGCGTCAGGGCCAGGCCGAAGGCTGGACCCAGAGCTTCATCCTCGACGCCCGCTCCGGCTTCACCGAAGGCACCATCGGCTTCGGCGTCGATGTGCTCGGTCTGTACAGCATCAAGCTGGACGGCAACCGCGGCGCGGCCAATACCCAGTTGATACCGATTCATGGCGATGGCGAGGCCGCCGACCAGTTCGGTCGCACTGCCGTCGCCGCCAAAGCGAAAGTCTCCAGCACCGAGCTGAAGGTCGGTGAGTGGTTCGCCGTGCTGCCGATCCTGCGCGCCGACGACGGCCGCTCGCTGCCGCAAACCTTTCAGGGTGCGCAGATCACCTCCAACGAGATCGAGGGCTTGAGCCTGTACGGCGGTCAGTTCCGCAAGAACAGCCAGCGCCACGATGCCAGCCGCGAAGACCTGTCTTTCAACGGCGTCGAGGGGGATCACTTCAACTTCGGCGGCGGCGAGTTCCGCTTCAACGACAGCCGCACCATGATCGGCCTGTGGCACGCCCAGCTGGAAGACATCTACAAGCAGAGCTACCTGCAACTGACCCACAGCCAGCCTGTCGGCGATTGGGTACTCGGTACCAACCTCGGCTACTTCGACGGTGAAGATGAGGGCGCAGCCAAGGCCGGCAAGCTGGACAACAAGGTCTACCAGGGCAGTGTCTCCGCCAAGACTGGCGCCAACGTCTTCACCGTGGCCTACCAGAAGCTCAGTGGCGAAACCAAGTTTCTGCGCATCGATGGCACCAGCGGCGGCACACTGGTCAACGACGGCTTCACCAACAGCTATGACGCGCCCAACGAGCGCTCCTGGCAGCTACGTCACGACTACGACTTCGTCGGGATGGGCATCCCTGGGCTGACCATGATGAACCGCTACGTTAACGGCGACAGTATTCATGCAGCCGATGGCCGCAAGGACGCCGAAGAGTGGGGCCGCGAATCCGAGTTGGCCTATACCATCCAGGCAGGCAGGTTGAAGAACCTCAGTGTGCGTTGGCGTAACTCTAACCTGCGTCGCGACGTAGGCCAGGATCTGCACGAAAACCGCCTGATCATCAACTACCCGCTTTCGATTCTGTAAGCGAGAACTGCTTTCTCTAGGTCTCCTCGTACGTCCTGGATCCTTGTGCCGCTCTTTGCCCGTCCTTGCGACGGGCTTTTTGTTTGGGCTGCCCGCCCCGCTGCATTCGTCTGCTGTAGGAAAACGAGCCAGTGCCCTGACCGCCACCACCGGGCATGGCCTTCCAGCCGTAGCGAACGCCTCCGCGCGCTCGTCGCCTCGCGGTTGCACTTGGTTGCGCCTACATTTGAGCCTTGGCTATTGTCACTGGGTTCCGGTCATTCTTCGAGGATATATCCATGGCCACCACGACCCTCGGTGTCAAGCTGGACGAGGCCACTCGCGACCGCCTCAAAGAGGCTGCGCGCAAGATCGACCGCACGCCGCACTGGCTGATCAAGCAGGCGATTTTCAGTTACCTCGAAACCCTGGAAAACGGTACGCGTGTGCCAGAGCTGAATGCACTGGCGCCGCGCATCGGCGCGACCGACGAGGAGGCGCTGGCCGCCCTGACCGAGCCGACGTATCAGCCATTTCTCGAATTTGCCCAGAGCATACTGCCGCAATCGGTGCTGCGCGCCGCCATTACCGCGGCCTACCGCCGGCCAGAGCCTGAAGCGGTGCCGCTGATGCTGGAGCAGGCGCGGCTTCCTGCCGAGCAAGCCAAGGCCAGCTACGACCTGGCCTATCGCCTGGCGGAAAATCTTCGCGAGCAGAAAGGTGCAACCGGCCGCGCCGGCCTGGTGCAGAGTCTATTGCAGGAGTTCTCGCTGTCGTCCCAGGAGGGCGTGGCGCTGATGTGCCTGGCCGAGGCGCTGTTGCGCATTCCGGACAAGGGCACGCGCGACGCGCTGATCCGCGACAAGATCAGCACCGGCAACTGGCAACAGCACCTGGGCCAGAGCTCGTCGATGTTCGTCAACGCGGCCTCCTGGGGTCTGTTGATCACCGGCAAACTGGTCTCCACTCATAACGAGACCGGGCTTTCCAGCTCGCTCAACCGGCTGATCGGCAAGGGCGGCGAACCGGTGATCCGCAAGGGCGTGGACATGGCCATGCGCATGATGGGCGAACAGTTCGTCACCGGCGAGACCATCGCCGAGGCCCTGGCCAACGCCAGCCGTCATGAAGCCAAGGGCTTCCGCTACTCCTACGACATGCTCGGCGAAGCCGCCCTGACCGAGCTGGATTCACGCGCCTACCTGGCCTCCTACGAGCAGGCCATTCATGCCATCGGCAAGGCTTCCCACGGTCGTGGCATCTACGAAGGTCCGGGTATTTCGATCAAGCTGTCGGCACTGCATCCACGCTACAGCCGCGCGCAGCACGAGCGGGTGATGGATGAGCTGTACCCGCGCCTGCTGGAACTCACCCGCCTGGCACGGCGCTACGACATCGGCCTGAACATCGATGCCGAGGAAGCTGATCGCCTGGAGCTGTCGCTGGATCTGCTCGAGCGCCTGTGCTTCGAGCCCGAGTTGCGCAGCTGGAACGGTATCGGCTTCGTCATTCAGGCCTACCAGAAGCGTTGCCCGGCCGTCATCGACTACCTGATCGACATGGCCCGCCGCAGCGGCCACCGACTGATGATCCGCCTGGTCAAGGGCGCCTACTGGGACAGCGAGATCAAGCGCGCCCAGCTCGACGGCCTGGAGGGCTATCCGGTGTACACCCGCAAGATGTACACCGACATTTCTTACATCGCCTGCGCGCGCAAGCTGCTGGCCGTGCCGGATGCCATCTATCCGCAGTTCGCTACCCACAACGCCCATACCCTGGCGACCATCTACCACCTGGCCGGCCCCAGCTATTACCCCGGGCAGTACGAATTCCAATGCCTGCACGGCATGGGCGAGCCGCTCTACGAACAGGTAGTGGGCAAGGTTGCCGAGGGCAAGCTCAACCGTCCCTGCCGGATCTACGCGCCGGTGGGCACCCACGAAACCCTGCTGGCCTACCTGGTGCGACGGCTGCTGGAAAACGGCGCCAACACCTCCTTCGTCAACCGTATCGCCGATCAGTCGGTGTCCATCGCACAACTGGTGGAAGACCCGGTGGTGAGCGTCGAGCAGGCCGCGACCCGCGAAGGCGGCCTGGGCCTGCCGCACCCACGTATCCCGTTGCCGATCGAGCTTTACGGCGCGGCCCGCATCAATTCCAGCGGCATCGACCTGTCCAACGAGCATCGCCTGGCCTCGCTGTCCAGCGCATTGCTCAGCCATCACGAATGGAGCGCCCGGCCGATCCTGGCGGGCGCCGCGAGCCAAGGCGATTGGACCGAGGTGCGCAACCCGGCCGACCACCGCGATCTCGTCGGACGCGTTCAGCTGGCCAGCCCGGATGACGTCAATCGCGCGCTGGTTGCCGCCCAGGCCGCTGCACCGATCTGGCAGGCTACCCCGCCGGCCGAACGGGCGGCCGTGCTGGAACGCGCCGCCGACCTGATGGAGGCACAGATCCAGCCACTGATGGGCTTGCTTGCCCGCGAGGCGGGCAAGACCTTCACCAACGGCATCGCCGAAGTTCGTGAGGCGGTGGATTTCCTGCGCTTCTACGCCTTGCAGGCACGGGAGGATTTCAGCAACGACAGCCATCGCCCGCTTGGCCCGGTGGTCTGCATCAGTCCTTGGAACTTTCCCATGGCGATCTTCACCGGACAGGTGGCGGCGGCCTTGGCAGCGGGCAACACCGTGCTCGCCAAGCCCGCCGAGCAGACGCCGCTGATTGCCAGTCAGGCGGTGCAACTGCTGCTGCAGGCCGGTTTGCCGGAAGGCGTGCTGCAGCTGCTGCCCGGCGACGGCGGGTTGGTTGGCGATGCGTTGGTACGTGACGAACGCATCCGGGGCGTGATGTTCACCGGCTCCACGGAAGTCGCGGCGATCATTGCACGCAACCTGGCCGGCCGCCTGGACACCCAGGGCCGACCGCTGCCACTGATCGCTGAAACCGGCGGCCAGAACGCGATGATCGTCGACTCCTCGGCGCTGACCGAACAGGTGGTGCTGGACGTCGCATCCTCGGCCTTCGACAGCGCCGGCCAGCGCTGCTCGGCTCTGCGCGTGCTGTGCGTGCAGGAGGACGTGGCCGAGCGCGTGCTGACCATGCTCGAAGGGGCCATGGCCGAGCACTGCGTAGGCAACCCGGATCACCTCTCAACCGATATCGGCCCGGTGATCGACCGCGAAGCCAAGGACAACATCGACCAGCACATTGCGGCCATGCGCAGCAAAGGCCGCCGCGTGGTGCAGAAGGCGCGCTACTCGGCCGAGCAACTGGCGCGCGGCGCTTACGTGGTACCCACGCTGATCGAACTGGAAAGCCTCGACGAGCTGCAGCGGGAGATCTTCGGCCCGGTTTTGCACGTGCTGCGCTACCCGCGCGAAGGGCTCGATCGGTTGCTCGACCAGATCAACGCCAGCGGCTATGGCCTGACCCTGGGCGTGCACACCCGCATCGATGAAACCATCGCCCAGGTGATCGACAAGGCCCACGTCGGCAACCTTTACGTCAACCGCAACATCGTCGGCGCCGTGGTCGGGGTGCAGCCTTTCGGCGGTGAGGGCCTGTCCGGCACCGGACCCAAGGCCGGCGGGCCGTTGTACCTGTACCGTCTGCTCAGCACCTGTCCGGCCGATGGTGCCGCGGCCACCTTTGCCCGCATGGATGCCCAGAGCAATATCGAGCGTCAGGCCCAGGAGCGACCTGCCTCCGGCACTCGGGCTGCACTGGATGCCTTGCAGCAGTGGGCCAAAGGCCGTAACCCAGCATTGGCCGAGGCCTGCGAGCGCTTCGCCGCGCTATCGCAGAGCGGGGTGACCCGCGTGCTGGTCGGGCCGACCGGCGAGCGCAACAGCTACACACTGCTGCCACGCGAGCGCGTGCTGTGCCTGGCGGATGACGAGCAGGACCGTCTGGTCCAGCTGGCGGCACTGCTGGCGGTAGGCAGCAAGGCGATCTGGCCAGATAACGAGAGCACCCGCTCACTGGGCGTGCGGTTGCCGGCGGCCGTGCAGAATCGCATCGAGACCGTTGCGCGTTGGCAGGATGACAGTGTCGCCTTCGAGGCGGTATTGCATCACGGCGACAGCGATCAGCTGCGTGAGATCTGCCGTCAGGTGGCGATGCGTCGCGGCCCCATCGTCGCGGTGCACGCCTACGCTCGCGGGGATCGCGCGGTGCTGCTCGATCGCCTGCTGGTGGAACGCTCGGTGAGTGTCAACACTGCCGCCGCTGGTGGCAATGCCAGCCTGATGAGCATCGGCTGAGGCGTCGTGATCCGCGACGGCCCAGAGTCGTCGTGCAAGCCTTGTTGCGCATAATGGGCTCAGGCCTAGCTGATGCTTTCCAGGTTCGCCACGCCCTGTTCGTCGGAATCGCGCCGCGCCGTAATGATGCGCGCGTACCAGAAGGTCGCGAGCTGAGCGCAGCCCCAGCCGAGCAATACACCCAGCATGTTGGCGAGCATGTCGCCTGTCGAAGCGGTGCGGTGCGGCTGGAGGCCTTGGGCGACCTCGATCAACAGCGCAGCAGACAGGCTGAACAGTACGGCCCAGAACAACCGCCAGCGCGGGAAGGCCAGGCGCATAGTAAACATCAGTGCGGCAAAGCCGAGCAAATGATGCAATTTGTCCTGCTGATCGAAAAGTTGCGGGACCGGATCGGGCTTCAACCCGCTGAATAGAATCACAGCCAGCACGGCGAGGAAGGGCAGTACACGTAAAACCTTCATGGGCAAATAGATGGCTCGCTAAGATGAGTTGGCGGCGACAATCACGAAAGCGCCTGAAAATATAACAAAGGCAGCGCGGAAGGATATCAGCCGCTCGACCGCCCGCGAGAGAATGGCGCCCGCTATGGAGGACGAACGCCCGTGATAGTTTCATCCCAGCAACACTTGCTCGACGAGCCGGTGCCCCTTCTTCGTAGGGTGTGATCGGCGCGCCAATTTGGCGAAACCCACGGCGCGCACATCTCAAGCCTGAAGGCGGTAGCCTCTACGAAGGTGGCAAAAGGCAATAAATTGCTACCATTCGACCATCAAGCATCGCGTTGTTAACCGACCAGGACGAGCTTCATGCCACGCACCGCCCCTCTCGTCCCCATCGCGTTGCTGGCGGTGGCCATGGTTTCGATACAGAGCGGCGCGTCCCTGGCCAAGAACTTGTTTCCGCTGATTGGCGCCGAAGGCACCACGACCCTGCGACTGGTGCTCGCCGCGATCATCCTGTCGCTGGTCATGCGCCCCTGGCAGGCTCGACTGAATCTGCGCAAGTGTAAGGCTCTCCTCGCTTATGGCCTGGCGCTGGGCGGCATGAACCTGATGTTCTACATGTCTCTGCAGAGTGTCCCCCTCGGCATCGCGGTCGCCCTGGAGTTCACCGGGCCGCTGGCCTTGGCGCTCTTTGCGTCGCGCCGCATGTTGGACTTTGTCTGGGTAATTCTGGCCATTGTCGGCTTGTGGATGCTGCTGCCTACCGGCGCCACGCAACATGCCATTGACCTTGGTGGTGCCGCTCTCGCACTCGGCGCCGGTGTTTGCTGGGCGCTGTACATCATCTTTGGCCAGAAGGCTGGCGCCGAGCATGGCCGCCACACTGTGGCCCTCGGCACTTGGGTTGCGGCGCTGCTGGTGCTGCCCATAGGGGTCTGGCATGCCGGCGACGACCTGTTGTCGATGGATCTGCTACCCATTGCACTGGGCGTCGCGGTGCTTTCCTCCGCACTGCCCTACAGCCTGGAGATGGTCGCTCTGACCCGCTTGCAGGCACGCACTTTCAGCATCTTGATGAGCCTGGAGCCGGCAATTGCCGCGCTATGTGGCCTGGCGTTTCTCGGCGAGCGACTGATCTGGAGCCAATGGCTCGCTGTGGCCGCTATAATCGTTGCCTCCGCCGGTGCTGCTGCCACCACAAGACCCAAGGAGTAAACACTGCGCTCCCGCGGTCACAGCAGTATGGCCGGCGGGGTGCGGAGCGCACCTGCGAAAGCCACCGGCACCTGCAGGCACTATAGCGAAACAACTCCGGCGCCCCGATTGCCAGATCAGCTCGACTCCTCAGAGGCCGCCTTTTCGATGCCGCAACCGCCCTCGCCACCCGGTCAGCTTCAGCACCACCCTGCAAGCGCAGGGCAGCCGGCGCGGCTGGTGATTCTCGGCGACTGGACGCTGGCGCACTACGCCACGCTCAAGCACGAGGTCGAGCGTGCAGCGCCGCAAGTGGACCGCGAACAGCCGATTGATCTCGACGGGCTGGGCGAACTGGACACTGCCGGCGCCGGCCTGCTGGTGCAGCTACTTGGCGCTCAGCGGGTCTCCGCTATGCAGTCGACGGGTAACCAGTTGCCCGCCGCGCGTCTGGCGCTGCTGCAACTCGTGGCCTCCGCCCTGGATGTTCCCTCAGCCCCTGCGGAGCGGAAAACCGCGGTACTGACGGACTTGCTAGCGGAAGTTGGCAGCGCCGTGGTCAACCTCTGGAACCAGCAGAAAGCCCTTCTCGGCTTCATCGGCCTGACCCTGCAGACACTGGTAACAACGCTCCCGCGACCGCGCCGCTGGCGGGTCACCTCGCTGGTGGCGAATATCGAGCGCACCGGTTTGAATGCTGTCCCTATCGTCGCCCTGCTGACCTTTCTGGTCGGCGCCGTGGTGGCCTTTCTCGGCGCCACGGTGCTGGCCGATTTCGGCGCCAGCATTTACACCGTAGACCTAGTGGCCTTCGCCTTTTTACGCGAGTTCGGTGTGCTGCTGGCCGCGATCATGCTGGCAGGCCGTACCGCCAGCGCATTCGCTGCGCAGATCGGCGCTATGAAGGCCAACGAGGAAATCGATGCGATCCGTGCCTTGGGCCTGAACCCCATCGAACTGCTGGTGCTGCCGCGGGTGTTGGCGATGCTGATCAGCCTTCCGATACTGACTTTCGTCGGGATGGTTTGCGGCATTGCCGGCGGGTTAGTGGTCTGCGCCGTGTCGCTGGATATCTCGCCAGCGATGTTCTTCACCATCCTGCAGCGCGACATTTCCTTGAACCACTTTCTGGTGGGTCTCGGCAAGGCGCCGATATTTGCCTTTCTGATCGCGGTGATCGGTTGCCTGGAAGGCTTCAAGGCCAGCGGCAGCGCGCAGTCCGTGGGTGAGCACACTACTTCCAGCGTGGTGCAGTCGATCTTCGTGGTGATTTTGCTGGATGCGGTTGCCGCACTGTTCTTCATGGAGATGGGATGGTGAACGCTGCAGACCCAATCATCGAGGTTCGCGGTTTGGTCAACCGCTTCGGTCGCCAGGTCGTGCATGAAAACCTCGACCTGGATATTCGCCGCGGCGAGATTCTCGGCGTCGTGGGTGGCTCGGGTTCAGGCAAATCCGTGCTGCTGCGAAGTATCGTCGGGTTACGCCAACCTAACGAAGGCAGCGTACGGGTGTTCGGCGAAAACCTCTTGGAGCTGCCACCGCAGCGCCGCTCGAAAGTCGAGCGACGCTTCGGCGTGCTGTTCCAGCGTGGCGCCCTGTTTACCTCGCTGAATCTGCAAGAAAACGTGGCGCTGCCACTGATAGAGCACGCAGGCCTGGCACGCGAAGACGCCGAACACCTGGGTCGGCAGAAACTGGCACTGGCCGGCCTGCCCCCAGACGCCGCTCGCAAATACCCCGACCAGCTGTCCGGCGGCATGATCAAGCGCGCAGCGTTGGCACGCGCCCTGGCACTAGACCCGGAGGTACTGTTTCTCGACGAGCCCACCGCGGGCCTCGACCCCATTGGCGCAGCGGCCTTCGACCAGTTATTGCTGACCCTGCACAATGCGCTGGGGCTGACCGTGTTTCTGGTCACCCATGATCTGGATACGCTCTACGCCATCTGCGACCGTGTCGCGGTGCTGGCGCAAAAACGCGTGCTGGTGGTCGATACACTGGAGGCCGTCGCGGCCACCGACGACCCTTGGATTCGCGAATACTTTCATGGCCCGCGCGGCCGCGCCGCGCAACAGGCAGCGCAAACGCGAGAGAGGTTCTGATGGAAACCCGTGCCCATTATGTCCTGATTGGACTCTTCACCGTGCTGGCAGTCGGCAGCGCCTTGCTGTTCGCACTGTGGCTCGGCAAATCCAGCGCCGACCAGGAATACAGTTATTACGATGTCAGCTTCACCCAGGCGGTTAGCGGGCTGTCACGCGCCAGCGCGGTGGAATACAGCGGCATCAAGGTCGGCGATGTCACCGACCTATGGCTCGACCGCGAGGATCCACGCAAGGTCTTCGCGCGCATCCGCGTTTACAGCGGCACCCCCATCCGGCAGGACACCCACGCGCGCCTCGCACTGGCCAACATCACCGGCAGCATGATCATCCAGCTGCACGGCGGTACGCCGAACAGCCCGCTCCTGAAAGGCGATCGCCACGATCCACCGCTGATCATCGCTGATCCTTCACCGCTTTCCGCCCTGTTGGAAAATGGCGAAGACCTGATGGGCAACGTCAACAACCTGCTGGTCAACGCCAACAAGATATTCTCCGAGGAAAACACCATGCGCCTGAGCCAGACGCTGGCGCACCTTGAACAGGCCACCAGTGTCCTCGCCGAACAGCGAAGCGACCTCGCCAGCGCCTTGCGCCAGCTCAGCCAACTGAGCGAGCAGGCCAACGGCGTGCTCGCGGATATCGGCCAGCTGACTCGCAACGCCAATGGCCTGCTGGACGAGCAGGGGCGCAGCCTGCTGGGCAGCGCCGAAAAATCCATGGTGGCCTTGGAGCGCACCACTTCGCGCCTGGACGGCTTGCTGGCCAACAACCAGGGCGCGCTGAACAATGGCCTGCAGAGTTTCAACCAACTAGGCCCGGCACTCAACGAGCTGCGCAGCACGCTGGGTGCCCTGCGCCGGGTTACCCAGCGCCTGGAAGATAACCCGAGCGGGTTCCTGCTCGGCCGGGAAAAACTGCAGGAGTTCACCCCATGAGCCATCTTCGCCCGCTTCGTCATCTCGCGATGTTGTTGCTCGCCGGCAGCCTTGGAGCCTGCGCACTGCTGCCAGAATCCGAGCCTCTGAAGCTTTACTTGCTCCCGAGCGAGGCGCGCACGGCTCCGCAAAGCGCAACTGCACGGCTCGACCTGACGCTGCAGGTCGATACCCCGGACGCCAGCCAAGCATTGTCCACCGACCGCATCGCAGTCGTGCCGCAGCCCAACCAGCTCAGCAGCTACCGCGGCGCACGCTGGAGCGATGCGGCCCCCCGGCTCTTTCGCGACCGCCTGATCGAAGCCTTCCAGCGGGACGGCCGAATGCCTTCGGTGGTCAACGAGGATACTGACCTGGACGCTGACCTCGTCCTGTCAAGCGATCTGCGCGCCTTTCAAAGCGTATATGTCAACGGCGCTCCGCAGGTGGTGATCCAGCTGCATGCAATGCTGGTAAGCCGGCACGACCAACGCACCGTCACCAGCCGGGGTTTCGAGATACGCCAGCCCAGCACCGGCTCGGATATCGAAAGCGTGGTCGAGGCGTTCGGCCGTGCCAGCGATGCACTGAGCCGGCAGGTGATTGACTGGACGATCAACCAAACACGGCGGTCCACCGCCAACTGACGAGACACCGGCGCGAAATTGATCCGTGTCTACGCGCGCGCGCCTTCCTAGGCCTAGGATTGCCTTAACGATTTCGGTCCGCAGGAGCAGTTCCATGAACCAGGCCCACCGTACGACGCTGCGCAGGATACTTGTGATCACCGCCTTGCTCGCTGTCGTGGCGGTGCTGGTTTGGTTGGAAATGCGCCCGAGAGGGCTCGGTGAGGGCTTCGCCAGCGGCAACGGCCGCATCGAAGCGACCGAAATCGATGTGGCAACCAAACTGGCCGGACGCGTAGTCGACATCAGCGTCGACGAGGGCGACTTCGTACAGCCTGGGCAAGTGCTGGCAAGGATGGATACTGATGTGCTGGAGGCCGAGCTCCGTCAAGCGCAGGCCGAGGTGCGGGAGGCCGAAAACGCAGCCCTCGCCGCCCGCTCACAGGTCGCCATGCGCGAGAGTGAGAAAGCGACCGCAGAAGCCGTCGTCGCCCAGCGACAGGCCGAACTGACCGCAGCCACCAAACGTTATCAGCGCACCGCGATACTGGTGGAACGCAACGCCATGGCCCGCCAGCAATTGGACGATGACCTTGCCGCCAAGCAGAGTAGCCAGGCAGCGCTGGCCGCGTCACGCGCGCAGGTGCTCAGCGCCGAAGCGGGTATTGCCGCAGCAAAGTCCCGAGTGGTTGAAGCCGAGTCCGCGGTTGAGGCATCCACGGCCAACGTCGCGCGGATACAGGCCAACATTACCGACAGCCAGTTGAAGTCCGACCGCGTGGCCCGTGTGCAATATCGCGTGGTAGAGCCCGGCGAGGTTCTGGGCGCTGGCGGCAAGGTTCTCAACCTGGTGGACCTGACCGATGTCTACATGACCTTTTTCCTGCCCGAGCCTCAGGCAGGCCGGGTTGCCATCGGCGCGGACGTGCACGTGGTGTTGGACGCGATGCCACAGTACGTGATCCCGGCGAAGGTCAGTTATGTAGCCAGCGTCGCGCAGTTCACGCCTAAGACCGTGGAGACCAAAAGCGAACGGGAAAAGCTGATGTTCCGGGTCAAGGCGCGGATCGATCCGGAGCTGCTGAAAGAGCATCTGGAGCAGGTCAAGACCGGCCTGCCGGGCATGGCTTATCTGAAGCTCGACGCCGCAGCCGAGTGGCCTGAGCAGCTTCAGATCAACGTCACGCCATGAGCGAATCCCCATCTGCAGCGGTGCGCGTCCGCGAGCTGACGCTGCGCTACGGCGCCATATATGCGCTGAACGATGTCAATCTGGACATCCCGGCCAACCGCATGGTCGGCCTGATCGGCCCCGACGGCGTGGGGAAATCCAGCCTGCTGGCGCTGATCGCCGGGGCCCGCCGAATCCAGCAGGGCCAGGTTTGGGTGCTTGACGGCGACATGGCCGACAGCCAGCATCGCCGCCAGGTCTGCCCCCGCATTGCCTACATGCCCCAGGGGCTGGGCAAGAACCTCTACCCGTCCCTCACCGTCTTCGAGAATCTGGATTTCTTCGGCCGCCTGTTCGGCCAGAGCGCCGAGGAACGCCGTCAGCGCATCGCCGACCTGACCCGCAGCACCGGTCTGGCGCCGTTCACCGAGCGCCCGGCCGGTAAACTGTCGGGCGGCATGAAGCAAAAACTGGGGCTGTGCTGTGCACTGATCCACGACCCTGACCTGCTGATCCTCGACGAACCCACCACGGGTGTCGATCCGCTGGCGCGCAGCCAGTTCTGGGAGCTGATTGCCCGCATCCGCGGCAACCGCCCCGGCATGAGCGTACTGGTGGCCACCGCCTACATGGACGAGGCCCAGCGTTTCGACTGGCTCGTCGCCATGGATGAGGGACGTGTACTGGGAACCGGCACACCGGCCGAGCTGTTGGCGCGCACTGCCAGCGAGGATCTGGAGTCAGCCTTCGTCGCACTGTTGCCTGAAGCCAAGCGCCGTGGCCATCAGGCGCTGGTGATCCCACCGCGAACACAACACGAAGGCGCGCCACAAATAGCCATCGAGGCCCACGACCTGACTATGCGCTTCGGCGATTTCGTGGCCGTCGACAGGGTCAGCTTTCGTATCGAGCGCGGAGAAATCTTCGGCTTTCTCGGCTCCAATGGCTGCGGTAAGTCGACCACCATGAAGATGCTCACCGGTCTGCTGCCGGCCAGCGAGGGCGAGGCGTTCCTGTTCGGCCAGCCAGTGGGCTCCAGCAGCATCGATACCCGCCGTCGCGTCGGCTACATGTCTCAAGGGTTTTCCTTGTATGGCGAGCTGACCGTGCGCCAGAACCTCGACCTGCACGCCCGTCTGTTCCACATCCCCGCAACGCAGCGTAGCGGGCGGATCAAGGAAATGCTCGAACGCTTCGAGCTGACAGCTGTGGTCGACAGCCTGCCCAGAGACTTGCCGCTGGGCGTGCGCCAGCGCCTGTCGCTGGCCGTGGCGGTAATCCACAAGCCGGAAATGCTGATCCTCGACGAACCTACTTCAGGTGTCGACCCGATAGCACGCGACGGCTTCTGGAAGTTGCTGGTGGAACTGTCACGCAACGACGGCGTGACCATTTTCATTTCCACCCACTTCATGAACGAGGCGCTACGTTGCGACCGCATATCGATGATGCACGCCGGCCGCGTGCTTGACAGCGGCACACCGCGCGGCCTGATGGCCAAGCGCGGCCTGCCGACGCTGGAAGAGACGTTCATTGCCTATCTTCAGGACGCTACTGCCGATGACGCTCAGGCCGAAAACAGCCCTTCGGCGCCCGTGCCGCCTGCACCCGAAACGAACCTGCAACAACCACGCTTCAGCCTGCGCCGCCTGCTCAGCTACAGCCAGCGGGAAGCGATGGAGCTGCGCCGCGACCCGATCCGCGCGACCCTGGCGATGCTCGGCACGATGATATTGATGTTCATCATGGGCTATGGCATCAGCCTGGACGTGGAGAATCTGCGCTATGCCGTGCTGGACCGCGACCAGACCACCACTAGCCAGGCCTATACGTTGAACATTGCCGGCTCGCGTTATTTCACCGAGGAGGCCCCGCTACGCGACTACGACGATCTGGACCAGCGCCTGCGCAGCGGAGAGATCAGCCTGGCGGTGGAGATTCCGCCGGATTTCGGCAGCGATCTAAAGCGCGGCGACGTGCCCGAAGTGGCCTTCTGGGTGGATGGAGCGATGCCTACCCGCGCCGATACGATCCGCGGTTACGTCCAGGGCATCCACCTCAGTTACTTGCAGCAATTGAGCCGCGAAGCGACCGGCAACAGCCCACAGGAGCAAGTGAATGTTGCCCTGCGCTATCGCTACAACCCAGACGTGCAGAGCTTGCCGGCTATGGTGCCGGCGGTGATTCCGCTGTTGCTGATGCTGATTCCGGCCATGCTTACGGCCCTCGGCGTGGTACGCGAGAAGGAGTTGGGCTCGATCACCAATCTCTACGTCACACCCGTCACGCGCCTGGAATTCCTGCTCGGCAAGCAGTTGCCCTACATCGCCATAGGGATGATCAACTTCTGCACGATGGTGGCGCTGGCGGTGCTGGTGTTCGGCGTACCGGTAAAAGGCAGCATGCTGACACTGCTGCTGGGAGCCCTGCTCTATATCATCTGCGCCACCGGGCTGGGACTGTTGATGTCGTCGATCCTCAACAGCCAGATCGCGGCGATCTTTGGTACTGCCATCGCAACCTTGGTGCCGGCAGTGCAGTTCTCCGGCCTGCTGCATCCGATCTCGGCCATGGAAGGGGCCAGTGCGGTGATCGGCCACCTCTACCCCACCAGTCATTTCCTCACCATCAGCCGCGGGGTGTTCTCCAAGGCGTTGGGTTTTGGTGATCTTTACCCTTATTTCATTCCCTTGTTGCTGGCCATTCCGGTGCTGACGCTGCTCAGCGTCGCCGGGCTGAAAAAGCAGGAGAAGTAAGATGCGCACGCTGTCGAACATTCTGCAGCTGGGCATCAAGGAGCTGCGCAGTCTGTATCGTGACCCCGCATTGATGCTGCTTATCGTCTATGCCTTTAGCCTGGGCGTCTACTCCAGCGCCACCGGCGTCCCAGAAGCCCCGCACCGGGCGGTTATAGGTGTGATTGATGAGGACCGCTCGCAGGTTTCGATGCGCATCATCGACGCCTTCCTGCCACCCTATTTCCTCCATCCTGTGCCCATCGACCTGGCACAGATGGACAGCGGCATGGATGCGGGGCTCTACACCTTCACGCTGGATATTCCACCTAACTTCGAGCAGGATCTGCTCGCCGGTCGTCAACCTTCGGTCCAGCTCAACGTCGATGCAACGCAGATCAGCCAGGCCTTCACTGGCGCCGGGCACATCCAGCAGATCATCAACACTGAGGTGGCGGCATTTCTTGCCCGCTATCGCAGCGCCGCGGTACTGCCGGTCGAGGCGGTGGTGCGCATGGCCTTCAATCCAAATCTGGTGCGCGCCTGGTTCGGCGCGGTGAACGAAGTGATCAACCAGATCACCATGCTTTCGATCATCCTTACTGGAGCCGCGCTGATTCGCGAGCGCGAACACGGCACTATCGAGCACCTGCTGGTGATGCCGGTGACACCGTTCGAGATCATGAGCGCCAAGGTTTGGTCCATGGGCCTGGTCGTGCTAGTGGCGGCGCTGCTGTCGCTACGCCTCGTCGTCCAGGGTTGGATCGAGGTTCCGATCCAAGGCTCGATTCCGCTGTTCGCCTGCGGCGTGGCATTGCACCTGTTCGCTACGACGTCGATGGGAATCTTCTTCGGCACGCTGGCGCGCTCGATGCCGCAGCTGGGCCTGCTGGTCATCCTCGCGCTGATACCGCTGCAGATTCTTTCGGGCGGGATGACGCCGCGCGAAAGCATGCCCGAGGTGGTGCAGAACGTGATGCTGGTGGCTCCCACTACGCACTTCGTCGAGCTGGCCCAGGCCGTCCTGTTCCGCGGCGCTGGCGTGAACATCGTCTGGCCTCAGTTGCTGGTGCTGGCGTTGATCGGTACGGCCTTCTTTGTCGGCGCGCTGTCCCGGTTACGGGTTTCTCTGCGCTAATGGCTGGCACGCACCCGATTGCGGCCTTCACGCTTGGCCTCGAACAGGGCCTGGTCGGCCTCGCGGAGTAGCACCTCCAACGAGCGGCTGTCGTCCTTGCAGGTGCTGACACCGAAACTGGCAGTGCAGCGAACCGGCTGTCCATCGACCATCACCATGATCGCTGCGATCAGCTGCCTCAGGCGCTCGGCAATCGCGAGGCCCTGCGACAAGTCGGCGTCCATCAGGATCAGCGAGAATTCCTCGCCGCCCAAGCGGCCCAGTATGTCCGCCTCGCGAAGCTGCGGACGCAAAGCCTCGGCAATGGCCCGCAGCAGATGGTCGCCGGCCGCGTGTCCGTGAGTGTCGTTGATCTGTTTGAAATGGTCGATGTCGAACATGATGACCGCCCGTGAGCGGCCCCCCTGACCCTGGCGGAAAGTCGGCTCGCTCAGCTCGAAGAAGGCGCGGCGGTTATTCAGCCCGGTTAGCTCGTCGGTACGTGCCAGCGCTTCTGCGCGAGCCATAGCCTCGTGCAGCGCCACCTCCATGTGTTTGCGTTCAGTGATGTCGGTTGCCACCTCTAGACGCACCAAACGCCCATCGGTCCAGGGAATCGCCTGGTCGCGACATTGATACCAGCGACCATCGGAGGTGTTCTGTATTTCCCAGACCAGCACCTCGGTCGGCTTACCTTGAGCATCGACCAGGCGCGCGTTGGTGCAGAAAGAACACGGGCCCGACTGCCCCACCTGCAACAGCTGCCAACAGGTACGACCGCGGTAATCGCCCCAGCGTTTTTGACCGTACTCGTTAAGAAACAGCAGCTCGTAGGTTTGCATGTCCGCGACATAGACCAAGGCATCGAGCTCGTCGAGAATACCGGCGATGCCGCGCGGCGCGGCGACAGCCTCCTGATTGGGCGAGCAGCAGCTGACTCGGGAGGGTAAGATATCAGGCAAGACACTACTCTTTCTTTATACCGACGGTCGCCGGACAGAATGACTAAGGTTGCCATTCTCGCACCCCGGCCAGCATTTTTCATGGCTAATGGCCATTTCGTAACACGGGCTCGTTATTGCTCCGCTTCGAGGCTACCTCGGCACGGGTGAATTTTTACAGATCCGGCTGGTCTATCCAGCCGACATGCAGAGCTTGCCGCTCAGCTGCGCGCCAAGGAAGCCAATCATCATGCGCATTCTCGTCACCGGCGGGGCCGGTTTCATCGGCTCGGCCCTGATCCGCCATCTCATTCGCGACACCGAGCACAGTGTGCTCAATCTGGACAAACTCACCTATGCGGGCAACCTCGAATCCCTGGCGGAAGTGGATCACGATGCGCGTTATCAGTTCCTGCAGGCAGACATCGCTGACCGCGACCGGGTAGCCGAAGCGCTGCTGGATTTCCAGCCGGACGCCATCATGCATCTGGCCGCAGAATCGCACGTCGATCGATCCATCGATGGTCCGGCCGAGTTCATCCAGACCAACATCGTCGGCACCTACCAGCTACTCGAGGCTGCGCGAGCCTATTGGCAGAGCCTGCCGGTCGAGCGCCGCGAAGCCTTCCGCTTCCATCACATCTCCACAGACGAGGTCTACGGCGACCTACACGGCGTCGACGATCTGTTCACCGAGACCACGCCCTACGCGCCCAGCTCGCCTTACTCGGCCAGCAAGGCTTCGTCCGACCACTTGGTCCGCGCCTGGCAGCGCACCTATGGCCTGCCGGTGCTGATCACCAACTGCTCGAACAACTACGGTCCCTACCATTTCCCCGAAAAGCTGATCCCGCTGGTGATTCTCAACGCGCTGGATGGCAAGCCGCTGCCGGTCTACGGAGATGGCGCCCAGGTGCGTGACTGGCTCTACGTGGAGGACCATGCGCGCGCGCTGTTCAAAGTGGTCAGCGAAGGCAAGGTCGGCGATACGTACAACATCGGCGGCCACAACGAGCAGAAGAATATCGACGTAGTGCGTGGCATCTGCGCCCTGCTCGAAGAACTGGCGCCGAACAAGCCGCAAGGCCTTGCGCGCTATGAAGACCTGATCACCTTCGTCAAGGACCGCCCCGGGCATGACGTGCGCTATGCCATCGACGCCAGCAAGATCGAGCGCGAACTTGGCTGGGTACCGCAGGAAACCTTCGAGACCGGTCTGCGCAAAACCGTGCAATGGTATTTGAACAACCTGGAATGGTGCCGTCGTGTACAGGATGGCAGCTATCAACGCGAGCGCCTGGGCGCGCTGGAGAATCTCGTATGAAAGGAATCATCCTCGCCGGCGGCTCTGGCACTCGCCTGCACCCCATCACTCTGGGAGTGTCCAAGCAGCTGTTGCCGATCTACGACAAGCCGATGGCCTATTACCCGATCTCGGTGCTGATGCTGGCCGGCATTCGTGAAATCCTGCTCATCTCCACCCCGCATGACCTGCCGCAATACAAGAATCTGCTGGGTGACGGCAGCCAGTTCGGCGTGAGCTTCAGCTATGCCGAACAGCCGTCGCCGGATGGCTTGGCCCAGGCGTTCCTGATTGGCGAAGAATTCATCGGCGACGATTCGGTGTGCCTGATCCTTGGCGACAACATCTTCCACGGTCAGCACTTCACCGAGATGCTGCAGCGCGCCTCGGCACAGAAAACCGGCGCCACGGTATTTGGCTACTGGGTTAAGGATCCCGAGCGTTTCGGCGTGATCGATTTCGACGAGGACGGCAAGGCGCTGTCAATCGAGGAGAAGCCGAGCAAGCCCAAATCCAGCTATGCGGTCACCGGCCTGTATTTCTACGACAATGACGTGATCGAGATCGCCAAGTCGATCAAGCCCTCGCCGCGCGGCGAGCTTGAGATCACCGACGTCAACATGGCTTACCTCAAGCGCGGCGACCTCAGCGTCGAGCGCTTCGGCCGCGGCTTCGCCTGGCTCGATACCGGCACCCACGACAGCCTGCTTGAGGCCTCGCAGTACGTGCAGACCATCGAGCACCGCCAAGGCCTCAAGGTCGCCTGCCTGGAAGAAATCGCCTTCCATAACCAGTGGATCGACCGCGAACAGCTGCTACGCCGCGCTGACGCCCTGGGGAAAACCGGCTACGGTCAGTACCTGTTCAAGCTCGCCGGTGAGCATGCATGAAGGTCATCGAAACAAGCATTCCAGGCGTGCTGATCCTGGAACCCAGGGTCTTCGGCGACGACCGTGGCTTCTTCTACGAAAGTTTCAACGCCGCCGCTTTCGAAGCGGCGACTGGCCTGACGCGCACCTTCGTCCAGGACAACCACTCCAAGTCCCAGCGCGGCGTGCTGCGCGGCCTGCACTACCAGATTAAGCAACCTCAGGGAAAACTGGTGCGGGTGGTGGCCGGTGAGGTGTTCGATGTGGCCGTGGACCTGCGCCGCAGTTCGCCAAGCTTCGGCCGCTCGGTCGGGGTCCACCTGAGCGCCGCGAATCAGCGCCTGCTATGGATTCCTGAAGGCTTCGCCCATGGCTTCCTGGTGCTCAGCGAAACAGCCGAGTTTCTGTACAAGACCACCGATTACTACGCACCGGAGCACGAACGCAGTCTGCTGTGGAACGACCCGGAGCTGGGTATCGAGTGGCCCATCGAGAAGGCCCCGCAGTTGTCTGCCAAAGACATGGCAGGCAGACGCTTGAGCGAGGCCGAACTGTTTCCATGAAGATCCTGGTCACCGGTAGCAGGGGGCAACTGGCGCAGGCCCTGCAGACCTCGCTTGCAAGCGAGGGGACGGTATTGGCGCTCGGGCATAACGCAATGAACCTCGCCGAACCCGAACAGGTTCGCCAGCAGATCGGCCTGTTGCGCCCGGACCTGATCGTTAACGCGGCCGCCTATACGGCCGTGGATCGCGCCCAGGAGGAAGCTGAACTGGCCTTTGCGGTCAACGCCACCGGCCCGCGGGTGCTGGCCGAAGAAGCCGCCCGACTCGGCATACCGCTCATCCATTACTCTACCGATTACGTCTTTGACGGGCGCAAACGGCAACCCTACAGCGAAGATGATGTGCCGCGCCCGCTTGGCGTTTACGGCGCTAGCAAGCTGGCCGGTGAGCAGGCGATTGCCGCAGTCGGAGGCGAGTATCTGATCCTGCGCACCAGTTGGGTCTACTCGCTACACGGCCAGAATTTCCTGCTGACCATGCAGCGGCTGCTGCAAGAGAAGGAATCGCTCTCGGTGGTCAGCGACGAGATTGGTGCCCCGACTTGGGCGGGCACCATCGCTCGTGCGACTGCTCAACTGATTCGCGCGCGGCGAGACGGCCAGGGTCACTTCAACGGTCTCTACAATCTGACCGCCCGCGGCGAGACCTCATGGTACGGATTTGCCCGTTCGATCGCCGAGCATCTTCGTCAGCAGGATTGCCTGCGCGCCAATGTCGAACCCATCGCTTCGAAGGATTACCCCACCGCTGCCGAACGCCCGCTTAATTCACGCCTCGACTGCACCCGACTGCATCGAGACTGGCATGTCCAGCTCCCCCACTGGGAAGCCGCGCTGCAGGAATGCCTGATGCAGTCGCAGGCGACGATGCGGAACACCCCGTGCAGCTTAAACCGAAGAGCCTGAGCACGACGCCCTAACGCTCTGCCACACTACTTTGCCGAGTACGGCGGGCCGATGCAGGCGCCCTCGGCGCTTCGAACGTGCATAATCGTGCTTGACCCACAGGCACAACACGCATGACCGCATCCGTTATTTCACCCCGCCCCCGCTGGCGCAACCTGGCGTTGCTGGCCCTGCTGCTAGCGCCGCTGCTCTGGCCTTTGCAACAACTGGCCGAACGTTATTACAGCAACCAGCTGATCGAACAGAACCGCCAGACGCTGGATCTCTACGTGGCGAACCTGCTGGGTACCTTGAGCCGCTACGAAGTATTGCCGCGCATCCTCGGCGACTTGCCCGCGCTGCGCGCTGTGCTGCAAGACGATGCGGAAGAGCCGGCATTACGCGACAACGCCAATCGCCTGCTGAAAAAACTGCACCGCCAGACCGGTGCGGACGTGATCTACCTCATGGACCTGGACGGCACTACGCTGGCCTCATCGAACTGGGACGATCCGGACAGTTTCATCGGGCGCAACTTCGCTTTTCGACCTTATTTCCGCCAGGCGATGGGAGGACAAGGGCAGCTCGGGCGTTTCTTCGGTCTTGGAAATACCTCCGGCAAGCGCGGCTATTACTTCGGCGCCGCCGTGTATGAGGGCGACCAACCCATCGGCGTGCTGGTGGTCAAGGTCGATCTGGACCACACCGAAACGCTGTGGGGCAAGACGCCGGAACAGCTTCTGGTGACCGACAACTTCGGCGTGGTGATCCTCACCTCTCGCCCAGAGTGGCGTTTTCGGGCAACGCGTGGGCTGGAAGAGGAAGAAAGCGATCAGATCGCCTTCGACCAACCCTACACGACGCTCACGCCTCAGCTCATGACGCTGAACCTCGATTCCTGGTTGATTCAGAGCCGCGAGCTGAAGGAGATCGGCTGGACGGTGCGCATCCTGGCCCCCGTCAGTCTGGTCGAAAGGCCAGTACGCACAGTAGTTGCCATCGGTGCCGCCACCCTGCTCGCGCTGTTGCTGTGGATCGGCCTGCTGATGCAGCGGCGCCGGCATTTTCTTGAACGCCTGGCGCTCGATGCCAAGGCTCGCGAACAGCTGGAGCAGCGCGTGCTGGAACGCACCCGGGATCTGGAGGCGCTGAACAGCCGACTGAAGGTGGAGGTGCTCGAACGTGAACAGGCCCAACAGGAATTGGTCCGCGCCCAGGATGAGTTGCTGCAGGCCGGCAAACTATCGGCATTGGGAACCATGTCGGCCAGCATCAGCCACGAGCTCAACCAGCCGCTCGGTGCCATCCGCAGCTATGCCGACAATGCCGGAGTGCTGCTCGATCAACAGCGCCACGAGGAGGCACGTGACAACCTCAAGCTGATCAGCGAACTCACCGCACGCATGGCCTCGATCATCGCCCATCTGCGCGCCTTCGCCCGCCGCGATCGCCATGCGCCTGAGCGGGTGGCCTTGCAGCCAGCCCTCGACGACGCCCTCGCGCTACTGGCCAAGCGTCGCCAGGCGCTGAGCGTCGAGCTGATTCGCGATGTGCCAGAAGCGACCCTGTGGGTCCAGGCCGGCGAGACGCGGCTGCGGCAGATACTCTCCAACCTGCTGGCCAACGCGCTCGATGCACTGAAGGAGCGACCGCCGGAGCGGCGCGTCTGGCTACGGGCCGAGCGGAACGAGAACGGCGTGATACTGACCCTGCGCGACAATGGTCCCGGTTTCACCAACGAGGCGCTGCAACGCGCCCGTGAACCCTTCTTCACCACCAAGACCAGCACCCAAGGCCTGGGCTTGGGCCTGGCGATCTGCGATACGCTGGCCCGCGCCCTGGGTGGCGAGCTGACCCTGGCCAACCACCAGGAAGGTGGCGCCGAGCTGCGCCTTCATTTGCGCTGCGCCGAGCCGGGCGTAGCCTTTCCGACCGAGGATTGAACCGCATGAGCCAGATCGACTCCCAGACCCAGGTCGTGCTGGTCGACGACGACCCTTACTTGCGCAAGGCGCTGAGCCAGACCCTTGATCTGGCAGGACTTCGCGTGGTGGGTCTGGACGATGCTCGCGGCCTGGCTGCGCGGCTGCCTGTTGATTGGCCGGGTGTGGTTGTCAGCGACATTCGCATGTCCGGGCTAGACGGCCTGCAGCTGCTCAAGCAGCTGCAGAACCATGACACGGAGCTACCGGTGCTGCTGATAACCGGCCATGGTGATGTGCAGCTGGCCGTGCAGGCGATGCGTGCGGGCGCCTACGATTTTCTGGAGAAGCCCTTCCCCAGCGAAGCCTTGCTCGACAGCGTGCGGCGAGCTCTGGCCCTGCGCCAGTTGGTACTGGACAACCGCAGCCTGCGCCTGGCCCTGGCTGATCGCCAACAACTGTCGGCGCGCCTGCTCGGCCAGTCGCCGGGCATGCAGCGACTACGCGAGCAGATCGGTGCACTGGCCGGCACCCAGGCCGACGTGCTGATACTGGGCGAAACCGGTGCGGGCAAAGAGGTCGTTGCGCGCGCCTTACACGACCTTTCCAATCGCCGCGACGGCCCCTTCGTCGCCATCAACGCCGGCGCGCTGGCCGAGTCGGTGGTCGAAAGCGAACTGTTCGGCCATGAAGCCGGCGCCTTCACCGGCGCCACGAAGCGCCGCATCGGCAAGTTCGAATTCGCCAATGGCGGCACATTGTTCCTCGATGAGATCGAGAGCATGAGCCTGGATGTTCAGGTCAAGCTGCTGCGCATGCTGCAGGAAAGAGTCGTCGAACGGCTGGGTGGAAACCGGTCGATCAGCTTGGACATCCGCGTGATCGCCGCCACCAAGGAAGATCTGCGCCATGCTGCAGACCAGGGCCGCTTCCGCGCCGACCTCTACTACCGGCTGAACGTCGCCCCGCTACGCATTCCGCCCCTACGCGAGCGCAGCGAAGACGTCTTGTTCCTGTTCCAACATTTCACCGAGACCGCGGCAATCCGCCATGGCGTAGCCATCCGCGAACTGCGGCCTGAACAACGCGGCCAACTGCTGCGCCACAGCTGGCCGGGCAATATCCGCGAACTGCAGAATACCGCCGAGCGTTTCGCCTTGGGGTTGCCGCTGGGCCTGGAACTGCCGGACCAGAATCCAGGGACAACCGCCGAGGCGAGCGCAATCAGTCTGGGCGATCAGGTGGAAGCTTTCGAGCGTGCGCTGATCGCTGCCGAACTGGTCCGCCCGCACAGTTCGCTGCGCAGCGTCGCAGAAGCGCTGGGCCTGCCCCGCAAGACACTGCACGACAAATTGCGCAAACATGGCCTGACGTTTACCGATGCTGGCGGAAGCCCGCCCGATGAAAACGACTAGATGGCGGATTTCCGCCATTGATCTGGATCAATGGCGGTGGGCAAACGAGACCCAACCGTGCGCAGCGGCACTGCGTTGGAAATTTTCGACAAACGCAACGCCAACAATAGCGGCGCCGCTCCGCTTTATCCGGCTACAATTTGCCCGCATAGCGCGCGGCACAGTGGCACTTGGCACACCGCTTGCTCTTGCATCCCCCACGGCCGGCGAGCGATCGACCGGTTTTCTGTTGAGTTACCTAGGATCAGGGTGACTCATTCACAACAAGAGGATCGAACCAACAATGTTCAAAATGACTGCCAAGGCGCTCGCATGCGCCCTATCGCTGAGCATCGCTGGCCTGGCCCAGGCTGCCGAGCCGATCACCATCAAGTTCTCGCACGTTGTTGCCGAGCACACTCCCAAGGGCCAAGGCGCGCTGCTGTTCAAGAAACTCGTCGACGAGCGTATGGCTGGCAAGGTGACCGTTCAGGTCTACCCGAACTCCTCGCTGTTCGGCGACGGCAAGGAAATGGAAGCCCTGCTGCTGGGCGACGTGCAGATCATTGCGCCCTCGCTGGCCAAATTCGAGCATTACACCAAGCAGATCCAGCTGTTCGACCTGCCGTTCCTGTTCGACGACATCAACGCCGTTGACCGCTTCCAGCAGAGCCCGGAAGGCAAGGGACTGCTCAAGTCGATGGAAAGCAAGGGCATCACCGGCCTGGATTACTGGCACAACGGCATGAAGCAACTGTCCGCCAACAAGGCCCTGTACGAGCCAAAGGACGCCCGCGGTCTGAAGTTCCGCGTGCAGGCTTCCGCCGTACTGGATGAGCAGTTCAAGGCCCTGCGCGCTGCGCCGCGCAAGATGAGCTTCGCCGAGGTCTACCAAGGCCTGCAGACTGGCGTAGTGAATGGTGCCGAGAACCCCTACTCGAACATCTACAGCCAGAAGATGCACGAAGTGCAGAAGTTCATCACCGAGTCCGACCACGGTGTGCTGGACTACATGGTCATCACCAACACCAAGTTCTGGGACGGCCTGCCAGCTGACATCCGCACCGAGCTGACCGATATCCTGTCCGAAGTCACCGTCGAGGTGAACAAGCAGGCAGAAGCGCTGAACCAGAACGACAAGAAGCGCATCCTCGAGGCTGGCACCACTGAAATCATCACCCTGACTCCCGAGCAACGCGAACTGTGGCGTGAAGCCATGCGTCCGGTGTGGAAGAAGTTTGAAGGTGACATCGGCGCCGATCTGATCAAAGCGGCAGAAAACGCCAACCAGGCTGGCTAAGCTCCGATAACGGCCCGACATACCGGGCCACTGCAGCGACTCCCCAGCGGAGTCGCTGCTGTTTTCGCATCGCCGACAGTGGACTCATGACCGACAAATAGCCGGTCTCGAGCTCCGACCGTATCTGTCCATCGTCGCTTCGCGACCGCTCTAATGACGGAGATAACCCATGCACGCTGTCGCTCGTGTCTGGAACCACTTGGAAGAAGTGCTGGTGGCCTTCCTGCTAGCAGGCATGACTCTAGTCACCTTTTCCTATGTGGTGTTCAACAACCTCTATGGTGTTTTCTATTCCCTGGGAGATTCGCTGCCCTTCGCCAACGATGCCATGTTCGGCATCGGCGACAGCATCCTGTACGTCGCCCAGGAAATGACCTGGAGCGTGGCCCTGACCAAGGCCATGTTCGGCTGGCTGATCTTCGTTGGCCTGGCCTGGGGCGTGCGCATCGGCGCCCATATCGGTGTGGACCTGCTGGTACGCCAGTTCAACCCTGCGAACCAGCGTCGCGTCGCACTCTTCGCACTACTCATCTGCCTCGGCTATTGCGCCCTGATGACTTATTCCAGCGAGCAATGGGTAGCCGTGCTGTACAGCGTTGGCACCGGCGCAGAGGATCTGGACCGCTTCGGCATCAAGCAATGGCAGATCGTCATGATCGTGCCTATCGGTTTTGCCCTGATGTTCGTTCGCTTCCTACAGATTTTCATTCGCGTCCTGCAAGGCAAGCAGCAAGGTCTGGGTTTGCACAGTGAAGTAGACGACGCCGTCAAACTGGCAGAAAACGACAAGGCGGAGACCACCAAATGACCATTGCCTTCCTCTTTCTCGCCCTGTTTGCGCTGATGTTTGTCGGCATTCCCGTGGCGATTTCCCTGGGTCTGTCCGGGGCCATGACCATCCTGTTCTTCAGTAACGACTCGGTGCGTTCACTGGCGATCAAACTGTTCGAGACCAGCGAGCACTACACCTTGCTGGCGATTCCGTTCTTCCTGCTGTCTGGCGCTTTCATGACCAGCGGTGGCGTGGCCCGTCGCCTGATCGACTTCGCTAACGCCTGCGTTGGCCACATCAAGGGTGGTCTGGCCATTGCCGCCATCCTCGCGTGCATGCTGTTCGCCGCGCTGAGCGGCTCGTCGCCGGCAACGGTGGCTGCGGTCGGTTCGATCGTAATCGCCGGCATGGTGCGCTCCGGCTACAAACAGGACTTCGCCGCCGGTATCGTCTGTAACGCCGGTACACTGGGCATCTTGATTCCGCCATCAATCGTCATGGTGGTATACGCCACTGCGACCGAAACATCGGTCGGCAAGCTGTTCATGGCCGGTGTCGTGCCGGGCCTGCTGCTCGGCTTGGTGCTGATGGTCGCCATCTACATCATGGCCCGCGTGCAAAACATGCCGTCCCTGCCACGCGCCTCGTTCAAGGAAATCGTCGCCGCTGGCCGCAAGGCGGGCTGGGGTCTGATGCTGATCGTGATCATCCTCGGCGGCATCTACTCTGGGATGTTCACCCCGACTGAAGCCGCAGCGGTGGCCGCCGTGTACGCAGCCTTCGTGGCGATCTTCGTCTACAAGGACATGACTGTTCGCGAGTGCCCCAGGGTCATCATCGAGGCCGGCAAGCTGACTGTGGTACTGATGTTCATCATCGCCAACGCCATGCTGTTCGCCCACGTACTGACCACCGAGCAGATCCCGCAGTCGATCACTGCCTGGGTTGTCGAGCAGGGCTTCAGCCCGATCGAGTTCCTGATCGTGGTGAACATCGTGCTGCTGATCGCCGGTACCTTCATGGAGCCATCGGCAATCATCCTGATCCTGGCGCCGATCCTGTTCCCGATCGCCATGCAGCTGGGTATCGATCCGATCCACCTTGGCATCATCATGGTGGTGAACATGGAGATTGGCTTGATCACGCCGCCAACCGGACTCAACCTGTTCGTCACTTCGGCAGTTACCGGGATGCCATTAACCAGGGTTGTGCGTGCGGTATCGCCTTGGCTGCTGCTGATGCTGGCCTTCCTGATACTGGTGACCTACGTGCCCTTCATTTCGCTGGGCCTGCCGAACATGCTGGGTATGTAATCCAGCCCGTAGCATTGGTTACTTTGCCCGGCTCTGCGCCGGGCTTTTTTTTGCCACCGGCCTGATCACTCCACGCACTTCCACAGGAGCAGGGCTCAGGGTGCTACGTGTCGCTAGGCGCCGGATCGGTTTCCTGCGCTGCCGCCTAGGAAACCCCCAGGATAACAATGGTTACCAGAAGGCGTCTCTCAGACCGCCAGGACGTCCACTGGGCGCCGGCGAAACCAGCCTGTCAGAGACAGCCGATCGGCGTGGGTAATCAAGACTTCGTGGGGAAAGCTGCTGGAGAGAAAGACCACCAGACTGCCGGCAAGCGGCGGGATGTCTCGATGCGAGCCATCGGGGAAATGCATGCGCAAGGCACCGCCGTCACTGTCCTGCCAATCGGTGTTGAGATAAACCACCGCGGTGACGCAGCGGCTGTCGTCGTCGCGAAAACGATCCAGATGCGTTTTATAGAACGCCCCAGGCGGATACAGGGCAAAATGACACTCGAACTCTTCGAGCCCCAGAAACAGGGTCTGGTTGAGGCTTAGCCGCAGCTCGTCCATCAGCGCGAGATAGCGGTCGCAGATGGGCGACTGCCCTTGTTCCAACCATTGGATGTGATCGCCCCGGATTCCCTCGCGGACGGCCATTGCCTCACCGCGGCCAATGCCCGCTGGTGCCAGCGCACCCTCGGTCTCGCGCCTGCGGCACTCCGCCGCCAGTTCAAGGGTCAGATCAGGGGACAAGAATGAACTCTGCAGCGACCAGCCGCGCTCGGCCAGGTCATCAATGATGGTATCGAACGGCAAATAAGTGACTCCCGATGCTTGGTAGCGGAGTCTAGCAGCAGCACTTCATGGCTCGACAGATGGCCGTCGGCACATCGAAAATAAACCACCCGCCAGCAGGAGCTTCCATGCGCGCCTTTTTTGCTTGTTTGTTACTGACCTTCAGCCTCGCCAGCCTGGCCGATACTTACACCGAACTCTACGAGACCGCTGGCTGGCCGGATCAGCGGGCCAACTTCACCGATGCCCTGACCGTTGCCCAGCAACGCTACAAGAGCACCTTGCCGCCCGCGATATTCCAGGCGCTGGTGAACAACAGCAATCGTCGCTTCGCAGCCGACGCCATCGATAGGCGCGCGCTGCAGGCCCTGCGCGAGCACCTTCAGCAACCCCAACCGGCTCTAACGTTTTTCCAGTCGCCGCTAGGCCGCAAGATTGTCGCCTCGGAAGTTCTTGCCGCGCGCAGCGAGCAGTTGGCGAAGTACAGCAACGGCCTGCCAAGGGTCGATGCGGGAAGTAATCGACAGTTGCTGGTTCGCGATCTTGCGCAGGCGCTGCCCGCCAGCGAGGCCGGCGCTGAAGTCAGTCTGGCGCTTGCAGGGGTTGCCGCCGACAGCCTCGATCAGATGCTGCCGGGGATTCTTGGCGGCGGGCAGACGCAAAGCCTGCTGGAAAGCCAACGCGAGCGTCTGATCCAGCAAATGGAAGGCGATCTGGATAACACCCTGCTGCATGTCTATCGCGACTTGTCAGACGCCGAGCTTGAGCAATATCTGGAATTCGCCCGCTCCGCCGAAGGCAAGGCCTACTATCAGGCGGCGTTGCAGGCACTGCGCGCCGGCCTCGCCGTGGGCCAAAGCAGCGCGGCGCTTACAACGCAGCAGTAACACCGCTTAAGCGCCAGGCCTGCTGATACGTGGAACGGCCCCTGGGAGTCGGTGTTAGCTTTGCGCCGGCATCACTTGAGCCGCTCACGCAGAAATTCGAAGTAGTGCTGGCGCAGCGTCTCTCGCTCGTTGACCAGGTGATGGCGGGCGTCGGGCAGCCGGAGGATTTCCGCTGCAGCGAACTTGCGCTCCAGTATCGGCAGATTGTGCCGCCAGTCCACGGTCAGGTCCGCCTCGCCTTGAATGATCAGCGGAGCATGCCGACTATCCGGTGCTTGTTCGATGCGCGGAATCCAGCGCGATAGCGCACCGACCCAGCGAGTAGGCAGAATGTCCGGCTGCAACGGATCGCGGCTCTGGACGAAGTCGAGAAAGGCCGGATCACCCGAATTCTCACTGAAGGTGCGAGGTATCTGCTGCACGAAGCGCCGTAAAACCTCATAACTGATTCGTGATCGAAGCCATGCCCGCGGGCGGATCAGCGGCGCCAGCAGGACGGTTCGCCCAAGTTCTATGGCGTCCGGGTGGTGTAGCAGATGATCAACGGCAATCGCGCCGCCGGTACTCTGCCCAAGCAGGTGCCAGGGTTGCGGCAGGTCCAGCTGGCGCGCCTGCTGGAACAATCCCTCAAGCACGGCTTGGTATTCGTCGAACTCGTTGATGCTGGCTCGCGGACCGCTGGACAGGCCATGCCCAGGCAGATCGCAGCCCAACACGGCAAACCCCATCTCCAGACTCCAGTCCACCACGTGCCGATACAACCCCATGTGGTCGTAATAGCCATGCAGAATCAGCAGCGTGGCGTGCGGCTGCTCGGGCCACCAAGCCTGGGCAACGATATCGTAGTCGTGGACACGAAACCGCCCCAGGCGGCGCTGTACGTCACGCCGGTGGGGCAGGTCCAGGCCGTAATAGGCCTGATAATGAAGCGCTTCTGCCGAGGGCTCGCCAGCCAGCGCTAGGGTCGACAGGCTGGCGCGCAGGCGCTCGGGTTGGATGGCGACGGGCATGGGAGAATTCTTCAACTTCGCTGGACATGGATATTCAGCTCTGCGGTGCATCATGGCAAGCTGCGCAACCCGCCCGCAGAGTTCCGCCATGAGCACTCGCCGTAAATATCTGATCGCCGGCCTGATTGTCCTGCTCTGGTCCGGCGCCATGCTCACCGCCTTCTGGTGGTTCGAAGCGCGCTATCTGCGCACCTTCGAGGGCGAGCGCGCGGAGCTGTTTTCGGGTGATGCATTGCAGCTTCCGCCCGAGCTGCAGGGACCAGGGCCCGTACGTTTCGTGCATTTTTGGGACCCCGGCTGCCCCTGCAATGTCGGTAACCAGCAGCACCTCGAGGAACTGCTGAAGCGGTTCGCCGAACAACCCGTAACGTTCCATGAAGTACGTAAACCCGGCAGCAGCGGCAGACTGCCGCCCTCGCTGCAGGCTCTGCAGCCGCTGGACGGCCTCGTTGGTGCCGAACAGCTGCCGGCCAGCCCTGCGGTGGGCATCTGGGACCAGCAAGGCGAGCTCGTCTATATCGGGCCCTACAGCGAAGGCGCAGTGTGCAGCTCGGCGAACAGTTTCGTCGAACCCATCCTCGACGCCGTGCTGGCTGGTCGCAGGGTGCGCGCCACCCATTCGCTGGCGGTGGCCTGTTTCTGCGATTGGCAGGACGGCGCTGCGCCTTGATTAGCGCGCCATGGCAGCCTCGTCGCTGCCGTTTCGGCGCCCCGAGATTCCAAGGGAACCGCTCGTATGATGCTCCGCCTCAGCCCTTGCGGTTAAGCAGCACCGGCAGCTGCTGACTCAGCTCCTGCACCTTCAACGGCGCGCGAATGAAGCCGTGCTGGCGGCCATCCGGGCCGATGATCACCAGGTTGCCACTGTGGTCGACGGTGTAGTTCTCCCGGCTACTATCGCCAGGAATGAAGGGAATGCCGACACCGTTGGCCAGTGTCTGGATGTCATCGAGCGAACCGGTCAGCCCAATGAAGCCTTCGCCGAAGAATCCGAGGTACTGCTTGAGCTGCTCGGGCGTATCGCGCTCGGGGTCAACACTAACCAACACCGGCCGCAACTGATCGCGCAATTGCGGCGGCAGCTGGCCGCGCAGCTGACGCAGCTCGGCCAGGGTGGCCGGGCAAATATCCGGGCAGAAGGTGTAGCCGAAGAACAGCAGCGTCCACTTGCCACCGAGCTGGTCCACCTGCACCGGCTCACCGTTATGGTCGGTCAGCGTCAGCTTGGGCACCTCGCGCCCCTGCTGCAGAATCACGATGCCCGCGTCGAGCAACCGGGTTGGGTCCGGCTGCTGCTCGTCGTTGAGCACCCGATAAACCGTCAACCCGATGACCAGCGCAACCAGTGCGACGAGAATGAATACTGTTTTCTGGATGCGAGTCATGGTTGTCCTTGTGGATTGAACGGCTTTCAGATGTTCAGCAGCAGATAATGATCAACCAGTAGCGCGATGAACAGCGCGAACAGATACCAGATACTGAACTTGAAGGTCTTGATCGCCGCGTGGGGTCGGCTGTCGTGGTACAGCACGATGGCCCAATAGAGGAAGCGCGCGCCCAGTACAGCGGCAGCGGCAAGGTACAGCGGCCCGCTCATGTGAATGGCGAAGGGCATGAAGCTTACCGCCAGCAAGACCGCCGTGTAGAGCAGGATATGCACCTTGGTGTAATGCTCACCATGGGTCACCGGCAGCATGGGAATGTTGACCTTGGCATATTCGGCCTTGCGGTGAATGGCCAGCGCCCAGAAATGCGGCGGCGTCCAGGCAAAGATGATCAGCACCAGCAGCAGAGGTTCGGCGGTGATCTGACCGGTTACCGCGACCCAGCCCAGCAACGGCGGCGCGGCGCCGGCCAAGCCGCCGATGACGATGTTCTGCGGCGTGGCACGCTTGAGAAAGCCGGTGTAGATCACCGCATAGCCGATCAGCGAGGCGAGTGTCAGCCAGGCCGCAAGTGCGTTGGTGAAGGCCAACAGCAATAGCAACCCGGCGACACCGAGGGCCAGCGCGAATGTCAGCGCGGCCGCTGGCGAAACACGTCCTTCGGCCAGGGGCCGTTTATGGGTACGCGCCATCACCGAATCGATCTGCCGATCCACCACATGGTTCACCGCCGCCGCGCCACCAGCACACAGGGCAATGCCCAGATTGCCGAATAGCAGCACCGTCCAGGGCACCCCCGCACGAGTAGCGAGGAACATGCCCACCAGAGATGTGATGAGCATCAGCAGCACCACGCGCGGCTTGGTCAGCTCCAGGTAATCGCGCCAGGTGGCCCGGGCACCGTGTTCACCAAGTAGCGTTGCCATGGGGTTCTCCTTATGGATAGTCATGCACGGGGCAGGTCGAACTGCCCCACGCTTTTCGAAACGGGCTGAAGTCTTTGGGCTGGGGCCGGTGACGGTACGCGCAACCGATAGTTGACCAGCACCAGCACCAGCAGCAGCGCCGCACCGCCACCGTTATGCGCGACAGCCACGGCAAGCGGCAGGTGAAACACTACGTTGCTAATGCCCAACCCGACTTGCAGCCCCAGCGCCGCCAACAACAGCCCAGCAATGAGGCCCATCCCGCTACGCCAGAGCATGCCGGCCAAAGCCAGCAGCACCAACGTCACGCTCAATGCGCCGAGCCGGTGAGCGACATGGATGGCAGTGCGCGCTTCGCCGTAAAGCATGCCGCCGAGGTAATTGGGGCCGATGTCGTGGTGGGTCAGGTCGAAGGCGCGGCTGAAATCCATCTGCGGCCACCATTGGCCATGGCAGGTAGGAAAATCCGTGCAGGCCACCGCCGCGTAGTTGCTGCTGACCCAACCGCCCAGCGCAACTTGGCCGATCACCAGCAGCATCGCCGCGAATGAGAACAACCTCAGCCAAACCGGAACGGGTGCGGATAAGGCCGGCAAGCGCCCGGAAAGCCGCAGACAGAGCAGGAACAACAGGCTCAGGGTAGCGAAGCCGCCAAGCAGATGAGCAGTAACCACCTGCGGCCAGAGCTGCAGCGTGACCGTCCACATACCGAACGCCGCTTGCGCGATCACCACGCCGAGCAACAACAACGGCAGCCTCACTGGCTGCCCCGGCTCGCCCCGGCGGCGCAGCGCCTGTATGGCAAGCCCAAGGATGACCAGCCCGAGTGCACCGGCGAAGTAGCGATGAATCATTTCGTTCCAGCCCTTGTCGACCTCCACCGGGGCATCGGGGAAGCGTTCGGCGGCCAGCGCCTGGGCTTGTTCGCTCATGGGCACGGCGAGAAAACCGTAGCAACCCGGCCAGTCCGGGCAGCCGAGGCCGGCGTGGGTCAGCCGGGTATAGGCGCCCAGCAACACGACCACTGCCGCCAGCAGGGTGGCAAATACGGCGAGGCGATATCCGGCGCGTGTTGTGGGTGACATGGGATCCTCGTCATCAAAACCAGTGGAGGTGCCGTTGCAGGTCCGGGCGAGGGGCTTGGCTTAACACCTCAGCCTATCTGGGAAATCTTCAGCAGATACTTCAGGTCATCGAGAATCGCCTTGCCGTTGGCCTTGGCGTCGTAACGCAGCACCAGGTTGCCGTGAGGGTCGACGATCCATAATTGAGGCTCGGCAGGAGCCTGTGGGTTGCCCGAATACACGGCGGCATCGAGCCGATAGCGAAGCAACTGGGGGTACTCGCGCTGCAGGCGCTGCTCGTACTCCTCCTCCAGCGGCCGCCCGGTCGCCAGCGCGTGTCCAGCGCGTGCCGCCTCGCGAGCCAGGCCGATATTTATCTGACGCGCCAGGTAAACCAGTTGCTGGCATTCTTCATTGCAGCCCTGGGGCGCAGTCACCAGCAGTTCCCAGCGCGGCGCGCCGGTTGCCGTCACACCGATGGCGTCGCGGCCCTGGCCGGTTGCGACCAGCTGGCCGTCGTAACTGCGGCTCTGTGGCACCCAGAAACCGAAGCGATACATCGCCGAGGCGAGTAGCATCGGGCCCAGCACCACCGCAATGATCAGCAGCAGCTGCAGGCGACCGCGGCCGCGTCGTGGCTCAGGAGGCGCGAGGGTCGGATTCATTCGCATGACGAGTCTCCCGCGCCTGATGCACGCCGAAATAGATGAACAGCGCCAACAATGCGCCGGCCAGCGCGAACCATTGCACGGCGTAGCCAAGGTGCTGCGTCGGGCTCATGCTGGTGATTGACCAGTCGGCTCGATAGGCGGCAGGCCCTGGCTCCAGCCGCAACTCATAGGCGAGCCCGTCGCGCCCGAGGGCCGCCCATAGTTCGGCGATGTCGACATAATTGATCAGGCGCGGCCAGCCATCGGCCATGCCTCGATTGAGCACGAAGGGCTCGCCTGTTGGTGCATAAACCCACGCCGCCAGCTTCAACGGCTGCTGCGGTGTGTCGAATACTGGTGGCACGCGCCGGTCCGGCCAGGGAATCCAGCCTCGATTGACGATTACCCAGTACCCGCTGGATTGGTCCTGGAAGGGCTGTAATACCTCCACCCCCACCTTACCGTCCCGGGTACGGCTGTCGAGCAGAAAACTGTGTTCCGCATCGAAGCTGCCTTGCAGATATACGCGGCTGTAGGCGGGGCTCGCCAGCTGTTCCACTTGTGCCGGAGAAAGGGGCGCGGCCTGCGCTTGAGCGTGCTGCTGGGTCAGCATTTCGCGCTTCTGCTCGCCGCGGTCGAGCTGCCAAAAGCCCAGCCAGACGAGTGCCGGAAACATGATGAGAACCAACAACGTTGGCCAAAGGCCCGGCTTGAATCCGCTCATCGCCGGCGCCCTTGCCAAAGCCGTTGCCTGTGGATACGACTGGCTATACTGCACCCCCATCACCCCTGTCGTGGATCCGCCCATGCTCAAGGCGGTTATCGTTGTTCTCTTAGTCGCCACGCTGATCAGTCTGTTCAGTGGCCTGTTCTTTTTGGTTAACGACGAGGGCCGCACCTCCCGCGTCGTCATGGCTTTGTTCGTCCGGGTCGTCCTCAGCGCGCTGATCGTCGTGCTGATTGCCTGGGGTTTTTATTCAGACCAGCTGCGGATGACCTTCGGCTAGGGTCTAGATGATGTAAACGAAGATGAACAACGCCAGCCAGACCACATCGACGAAGTGCCAATACCAGGCGGCCGCCTCGAAGCCGAAATGGTGCTCGGCAGTGAAATCACCGCGCAGGATGCGGATCAGCATTACCGTGAGGATGATTGCCCCGATGGTGACGTGAGCGCCGTGAAAGCCGGTGAGCATGAAGAAGGTCGCGCCATAGATACCTGAGCCGAGGGTCAGCCCCAGCTCTTTGTAGGCGTGGATATATTCCTCGGCCTGCAGCACGAGGAAGGCGACGCCAAGTAGCACGGTCAGTGCCAGGCCGATCGTAAGGTGCTTACGGTTGCCCTTCTTCAGCGCATGGTGCGCCCAGGTCAGAGTGAAACTGGAGGTCACCAGCAGGATGGTATTGATCAGCGGCAGACCCCAGGCGCTGATCACGCCTTCTGGCGCAGGATACAGACGCGGATCGGGGTTGTTGAGCAGCGGCCAGGTGTATTCGAAACCGGGCCAGAGCATGTTGCTGACGCCTTTGTCGCCTTCGCCACCAAGCCAAGGCCCGACCCAGTAGCGGATGTAGAACAGGGTGCCAAAGAAAGCGGCGAAGAACATGACTTCAGAGAAGATGAACCACATCATTCCCCAGCGGAATGAACGATCCATCTGCGCGCTGTAGAGGCCCGAACGGCTTTCGCGCACCACGGCGCCGAACCAGCCGAACATCATGTAGGCGATCAACAGCGCGCCGATGAAGAAGATCAGCGGTCCGTTGGACTCGGCGCGCCCGGCCGTGAGGTCGTTGAACCAGGTTGCCAGGCCGTAGACGGTTGTAAGCAGCGCGACGGCGCCGACGATCGGCCATTTGCTCTGGTCGGGGACATAGTACAGCTCATGGCTTTCGGTTGGCTGATGGCTCTCGGTGCTCATTGCAGACTCTCCTTGGCCGTGGGCGCAGGCAGTGCGGCGACCGGCGGCTGGCGGGACGTGATGTCGAACAGCGTGTAGGCGAGGGTCAGGTGGTGCACATCGGCCGGCAGGTCACGATCGACGATGAAGCGCACCGGCATTTCGATGCGCTCACCCGGTTGCAGAACCTGCTGGGTAAAGCAGAAGCATTCGGTCTTGTGGAAGTACGCTGCGGCCTTTGAAGGGGACACGCTGGGTACCGCCTGGGCAACCATCGGCTTGTCCGTGGGGTTGTAGGCGATGAAGCGGATTTCCTGACTGGCGCCAGGATGCACCTTGAGCTGGTCATCGACCGGGCCGAACTCCCAGACCATGCCAGCGGCATTGGTGGCGAGAAATTGCACCCGCACCTCTCGCGCTTCGTTCACCGTCTGCACGCCTTCGTACGCGCCGGCCGTCTTGCCGTTGATACCGAAAGCCTTGCACATCACATCGTAGATCGGCACCAGGGCGAAACCGAAGGCGAACATGGCCGCCACAAGGAACAGCAGGCGCCGAACCAGGCGGGCAAGCGACAGCTCAGTGCGCATGGCGGCTTCCTCCAGGCTCGATGCTAATCATGCTTCGGGCCCGTCCGGTGTTCGTGCAAAGTATGCAGATCGGGCGGCGTGGTGAAGGTGTGGTAGGGCGCCGGTGAAGGCACGCTCCATTCCAGCCCTTCAGCGCCATCCCAGGGTTTGGCCGGAGCCACAGGGCCGCCGCGAATGCACTTGATGACGATGAACAGGAACAGGAACTGCGTAGCGCCGAACATGAAGGCGCCCACGGACGACACCATGTTGAAGTTGGCAAACATCATGTTGTAGTCGGGGATACGCCGGGGCATCCCGGCCAGGCCTACGAAGTGCATCGGGAAGAACGCCAGGTTCATGCCGATGAAGCTCATCCAGAAATGCAGCCTGGCCAGGGTTTCGTCGTACATATGCCCGGTCCACTTTGGCAACCAGTAGTAGACCGACGCGAAGATCCCGAAGATCGCGCCCGGCACCAGCACGTAGTGGAAATGCGCCACCACGAAATAGGTGTCGTGGTACTGGAAGTCGGCCGGCGCGATGGACAGCATCAGCCCAGAGAAACCGCCGATCGTGAACAGGATGACGAATGCCACCGCGAACAGCATCGGCGCTTCGTAGGTCAGCGAGCCGCGCCACATGGTGGACACCCAGTTGAACACCTTCACGCCTGTCGGCACGGCGATCAACATGGTGGCGTACATGAAGAACAGCTCGCCTGTCAGCGGAATGCCGACAGTGAACATGTGGTGCGACCATACGATGAACGAGAGGAAGGCAATGGCGCCGGTGGCGTAGACCATCGAGGTATAGCCGAACAGCGGCTTGCGCGAAAATGCAGGGATGATCGAACTGACGGCGCCGAACGCCGGCAGAATCATGATGTACACCTCCGGGTGACCGAAGAACCAGAACACGTGCTGAAACAGCACCGGGTCGCCGCCGCCCGCTGCGCTGAAGAAGCTGGTACCGAAGTGGATGTCCATCAGCATCATGGTCACCACGCAAGCCAGCACCGGCATCACCGCGATCAACAGGAAGGCGGTGATCAGCCAAGTCCAGACGAACAGCGGCATCTTCATCAGCGTCATACCGGGCGCCCGCAGGTTGAGCACTGTGGCGATCACGTTGATGGCGCCCATGATCGAGCTGATACCCATCAGATGAATGGCGAAGATGAAGAAGGTCACCGACTCCGGCGCGTAGGTGGTCGAGAGCGGCGCGTAGAACGTCCAGCCGAAGTTCGGTCCTCCGCCTTCCATGAACAGGGTCGAGATCAGCAGGGTGAATGCCGCCGGGAGCAACCAGAAGCTGAAGTTGTTCATCCGCGGCAAGGCCATGTCTGGCGCGCCGATCATTAACGGGATCATCCAGTTGGCCAGGCCGACGAAAGCCGGCATTACCGCGCCGAAGACCATGATCAGACCATGCATGGTGGTCATCTGGTTGAAGAACTCCGGCTGCACGATCTGCAGTCCCGGCTGGAACAGCTCGGCGCGGATCACCATGGCCATGGAGCCGCCCAACAGGAAGGCACAGAAGCTGAACCACAGGTACATCGTGCCGATGTCCTTGTGATTTGTGGTCAGTAGCCAGCGCGAGAGACCCTTGGCAGGGCCGTGAAGGTCGTGTACGGCATGACCATGGTCGTCGATCACTGCACTCATCGCCGTCTTCCTCTATTGGGTGGCTTCTTCGGCCTGTTTGAAGTCGAGCACGTCTTTGGGCGTGACCATCTCGCCGGTGTTGTTGCCCCAGGCGTTGCGCTCGTAGCTGATCACGGCAGCCAGATCGACCTCGGACAACTGCTTGCCGAACGCCGCCATGGAGGTTCCTGGCTTGCCGTTCACGACAATCTCGATGTGCGCCTCGATGTCCTGGGTGACAATCTGCGATCCCTTCAGGGCAGGGAAGGTAGGTGGCATGCCTTCACCGCTGGCCTGGTGGCACGCCACGCAGCTGGTCTGATAGACCGTCTCGCCACGCGCGACCAGCTCCTCAAGGGTCCACTCCTTGCTGGTCAGCTCGGCCAGCTTGGCGGCCTCCGCCTTCTTCTCACCGAGCCAGGCGGCGTAGTCCTCTGGCGAGCGGACATCCACCACCACCGGCATGAAGCCGTGGTCCTTGCCACACAACTCCGTGCACTGGCCGCGATAAATGCCGGGCTGCTCGACGCGGGTCCAGGATTCGTTGATGAAGCCGGGAATCGCATCTTTCTTCACCGCCAGCTCAGGCACCCACCAGGAGTGAATGACATCCGCCGCGGTGATCAGAAAGCGCACCTTGGCGCCTGTCGGTATCACCAGCGGCTGATCGACCTCCAGCAGGTAGTGCTCCCCCTTGGGCGCCAGGTTGTTAATCTGGTCGCGTGGCGTGGTGAGGTTGCTGAAGAACTCCACGTCCTCGCCCAGGTATTTGTAGTGCCACTTCCACTGATAGCCGGTGACCTGGATATCCACATCGGACTCGCTCGAGTCGTAGATATGGATCAGCGTCCGCGTGGCCGGGATCGCCATGCCCACCAGAATCAACAGGGGTATGATCGTCCACAGCACCTCGACCTTGGTGTTTTCGTGAAAGTTGGCCGAATGCTGCCGCTTGGAACGGCGGTGCGCGATCATCGAATAGATCATTACGCTGAAAACCAACGCACCGATCACCACGCAGATCCAGAAGATCGCCATGTGCAGGTCGAATACGGAGCGACTGACATCGGTTACGCCGGCTCGCATGTTCAAGTCCCAGGCGGCATGCGCCTGACCGAACAATAGCCACAGCCCGAGACTCATCCAGTACTTTGGATGTCGAGACATTGCGGGTTCCCCTTATGGTTCTTGTTATCCCGCCGACCGCTTCGCCCCGCCGAAAATCGGCCGATCCGGTCCTGAAGCCTTGGTCCGGTGGTATCAGCTACGTTTTCGATCAGACCGATCTGCTCTGGCTATGCCACCGAGACTCCAGCGGCCAATCCTTCGCCTGCACCTACAGTCGGATTGCACTCAAGTACCCCTACGCTTGGGAGTATAGACAGCGATTCCCTACTCGCAATTCATGAGCTGTCGGTCGCTGTTTCAACCTTCTCTGAGCCGCTGTCGTTCTTCTTCACGCCACGAATGTTCATCGTTGCGAGGCACACTTGCAGGGCGATCAGCGCCCAGGCACCGGTGTGCCAGCCCCAAATGACCCAAAGCAGGTTGCTCGCCAGAAAGCACCAGAAACCGACCGTCCGACGACCGGGCCGCAGTGAGCCGATCAGCCACGCGGCGATAACCGTGACCGCCATTGCCGGCCATTGCAGCAGGTCGATCCAATCCATATCCCCTCCCACGACGAGGAACGAAGCCGAAGCGGCCGTTCCGACGTTGGTTGGTGCGACAGGCACAGGGGAGAGTTCCATCGCAACCGGGGCGAAGCCGGGTCGCATAGGACGAAGCGATACCGCTAGAGCAGATTCATCTGCTGCCCCGGTGGGGCGAAAAGGCTGCAGTCCAGCCCGAAGTTCTGATCGCGGCGGTTATAGCCCAGACGCTTGCTGGCCAACCGAAAGCGCTGGGCAAGCAGTTCGGCGAACTGGCCTTCACCACGCATGCGGCTGCCGAAGCGGCTGTCGTAGTCCTTGCCCCCCCGGGATTGGCGCACCAGGCTCATTACATGCGCGGCGCGCTGGGGGAAGTGTTCGGCAAGCCAGTCCTCGAACAGCTCAGCGACCTCATGGGGCAGGCGCAGTAACACGTAACCCGCTGAAGCCGCGCCGGCCTCACGCGCTGCCTCCAACATGCGTTCCAGCTCCATGTCGTTGATCATCGGGATCATGGGTGCACACATGACGCTGACCGGTACGCCGGCATCATGCAGCGTGCGCAGGGTTCGCAGGCGCGCCGAAGGCGCGGCGGCACGCGGCTCCATGATGCGTTTGAGCTCATCGTCCAGCGTGGTCAGGCTGACCGCCACACTGACCAGCCTCTGCTCGGCAAGCGGTACCAGCAAATCCAGATCGCGCAGCACCAGGGAGCCCTTGGTAATGATGTGAACCGGATGCTTGAAACGCAGCAGGATCTCCAGCGCCCGCCGGGTCAGCCGCTGCTCGCGCTCCAGCGGCTGGTAGGCGTCGGTATTTATACCCAAGGCGATGGGTTGCGGTACATAGCCGGGCTTGCTCAGCTCCTGTTCCAGACGCTCGGCCAGGTTGGTCTTGGCGATCAGCCGAGTCTCGAAATCGATACCTGGCGAGAGGTCCCAATAGGCATGGGTAGGCCTTGCGAAACAATAGATGCAGCCGTGTTCGCAGCCACGGTACGGATTTACCGAACGATCAAAACCTACATCAGGCGACTGGTTGCGCGTGATGACAGTCTTGGCCGTCTCGCTTCGTACTTCGGTTGCGCGCGTCGGCGGGACTTCCTGCTGCCATCCATCGTCATACGCCTCACTTCTCGTCGGGGCGAAACGGTTGTCCGGGTTGATGGCGGTGCCGCGACCGCGCGGGGTGTTTTTCGGAGGGAACATGAGGAGGGCTCCAATACTGTATATGGATACAGTATCAGAGCCGCCCGGCGCCTCGCCAACTTCGTCGCTCCCGCTCGTCGGGCCAAGCAGCGACCGGATACCCTGACGCTTACTCGGGCTTTTTCTTCAGCTTCGGATTAGGGAAGAACTGCACGGGCTGGACTTGCGGATCCGCTGGCTTCGGCTTGGCCTGGTTGACCCGTGTGCTCAGCTCCGAGGGCACCGATTGGCCTTGAGCGTTGAGCGTATCGGCATAGCCACAAACCACGCATTCGCGATGGGGAACGCCATCGACGTCCCACATCTTGATGCTGTCCGCCGCGCTGCAGGCCGGACACACCGCGCCGGCGATGAAGCGCTTGGTCACTTTCGGCACGTCAGTCATGCCACTTCCTCGGTCAGGCCCAGATGGCGCAACAGGGCATCGGTGGACGGCTCGCGCCCGCGGAAGTCGACGAACAGCACCATAGGCTCCTGGGAACCGCCGCGGGCCAAAATAGCCTCGCGGAACGCACGTCCGGTCTCGGGGTTGAACACGCCTTCTTCTTCGAAGCGCGAGAAGGCATCGGATGACAGCACTTCGGCCCACTTGTAACTGTAGTAACCGGCCGCATAACCCCCCGCGAAAATGTGCGCGAAGCTATTGGGGAATCGGTTGCTGGCCGGCGGTCGCATCACCGAGACCTCGTCGCGTATGTCTTCCAGCACCTTCAACACGCTGCGCCCGTCGCCGTGGGTGGCGTGCAGCTCGAAGTCGAACAGCGAGAATTCCAGCTGGCGCACCATCATCAGCCCGGACTGGAAATTCTTCGCCGCCAGCATCTGGTCCAGCTTGTCCTGCGGCAGACGCTCACCGGTCTGGTAATGACCGGAAATCAGCTCCAGGCCTTCCGGCTCCCAGCACCAGTTCTCCATGAACTGGCTGGGCAGCTCAACGGCATCCCAGGCCACACCATTGATGCCCGAGGCACCAGCGTGTTCGACCTGAGTCAGCAGGTGATGCAGACCGTGGCCGAATTCATGGAAGAGGGTGGTCACTTCGTCGTGGGTCAGCAGTGCCGGACGCTCGCCCACCGCTGGGGTGAAGTTGCAGACCAGGTTGGCCACCGGCGTCTGCAGAGTCCCCAGGCAGGTGCGGCGTTTGTCGCGGGCGCCATCCATCCAGGCGCCACCACGCTTGTTAGCGCGGGCATAGAGATCGAAGAAGAAGCGCCCGACATGTTCGCCATTTTCGCGAATTTCGAACAGCCGCACGTCCGGGTGCCAGCTGTCGAAGTCCTCCAGCTCGTGGATCTCGATGCCATACAGGCGCTGGACGATGGTGAACAGCCCGGACAGCACCTTGTCGATGGGGAAGTATTCGCGCAGTTCTTCCTGATTAAGGTTGTAGCGCTGCTGGCGCAGCTTCTCACCGAAGTAGCCGACATCCCAGCTCTGCAGATCGGCAACGCCGTTCTCGGCGGCGAAAGCGCGCAGCTCATTCAGGTCGCGCTCGGCAAACGGCTTGCTGCGTTTGGCCAGATCGCGCAGGAAGCCCAACACCTGATCGGTGCTGTCGGCCATCTTGGTGGCCAGCGACAGCTCCGCGTAGTTGCGAAAGCCCAGCAGCTTGGCCAGTTCCTGACGCAGATCCAGAAGCTCTTCCATTACCGGGCCATTATCAAACTGGCCGGCGTTGGGACCCTGATCAGAAGCGCGCGTGGAGTAGGCGACATAGACCTCTTCACGTAGCGCCCGGTTGTCAGCGTAGGTCATCACCGCATAGTAGCTGGGGAATTCCAGGCTGATCAGCCAGCCGTCGAGTCCTTTGGCTTTAGCCGCTTCGGCCATCTGCGCCTTGGCCGAAGCGGTGATGCCGGCCAGCAGGCTTTGGTCGGTGACGTGCTTGGTCCAGGCCTGGGTCGCATCGAGCAACTGGTTGGAGAATTTGCTGCCAAGCTCGCTGAGCTTCATCCGAATGGCGCCGAAGCGCTGCTGCTCAGCCGGTGGCAGGTCGATGCCTGAGAGACGGAAATCGCGCAACGCATGCTCAAGGATCGTCTTCTGTGCCACGTCGAAGCCGTCCGCCTCGGGGCTCAGCGACAGGGCTTGGTAGGCAGCGAACAGGTCCGGGTTCTGCCCAAGCTCGGTGGCATAGGCAGACAACTTGGGCAGGCAAGCCTCGTAGGCGCTGCGCAGCTCGGGGTTATTGCATACCGCATTGAGGTGGCTGACCGGTCCCCAGGCTCGACTGAGGCGCTCGTTCATCTCATCCAGGCCAACCACCAGCGTGGACCAATCGAGGCTCTCGGCCGGGCGACTGAGCAGTTCCTGCAAGGCAATGCGATTATCGCCGAGGATACTGTCCACGGCGGGCTCTACGTGCTCAGGGCGAATCTCGGAATAGGGCGGCAGGTCGAAATCGCGAAGCAGCGGATTGGTGGCGGTCACGGCGTTGGCCCTTTCTGGTGGATACTCGAGCCATGTTAAAGACAAACGCCCGACCGTGCAGCTGGGAATCACCCCAATGGTGCCTCCCTAAGCCTATGACGCAGCGCCTTCGGAGACCTGCTTCGTCGACTCTTCCTCACGCTGGGCATAGCGCTGGGCGAGCACGGCGCAGACCATCAGCTGAATCTGGTGGAAGATCATCAACGGCAGGATGATCATCCCCACCGCACTGCTGGCGAAGAGCACCTGTGCCATGGGCACGCCGGTAGCCAGACTCTTCTTCGAACCGGCGAAGAGAATGGTGATGCGGTCTTCCAAATTGAACCCAAACCGCTTGGCAAGGAACTGCGTGGCCCAAAGCACCAGCGCCAGCAGCAGGCAGCAGACCAGCGTCAGCGCTATCAGCCGCGACAGCGGGATCAGCTGCCAGAGCCCCTCGACTACCGCGTCGCTGAATGCGGTGTAGACCACCAGCAGGATGGAACCCTGATCGACGAACTTCAGCCAGCTCTTGTTGCGCGTCACCCAGGCGCCGATCCAGCGCCGCGCAATCTGCCCGGCAATGAAAGGTACCA
>Ga0233386_1000041_pt1 | contig 54472 bp, 70 predicted proteins | sample ElkDunMinimDraft_17_FD_191544 | JGI IMG/M metagenome (GOLD analysis project Ga0233386, IMG submission 191544) | Fecal eukaryotic communites from dung pellets of Tule Elk in California, USA - Elk Dung G4 | ecosystem: Host-associated > Mammals > Digestive system > Large intestine > Fecal | place...
GTGTAATTTACAAGCCCCTTTTTTCATATACAATGTAGCATTTGGGGGGCTGTTCTTTCTGAAACATCAGAAAGAACCAAAGAATGTTGATGCGGGCAGAGTATACTACAATATTACTTACGAATAAGGACAAGTTTTGAAGAAGGACGAGTACAAGCAGTATAAAGCCACTTGATATGGTCTTCCTTAGAGAATGGGAAGTTCTCTTCAATAACAAGAACATTATCCCACTGACTACCCTGAGCTCGATGACAAGTCATAGCATAGGCATAAGTAAAATCAAGGGGGTAAGAGTCTCTATACTTGGGGTTGCCGCAAATTTTATACTTTAACTCAGGAGCAATTTCAGAAGTACCATTTTCAATACAAAATCTTTCCATTTCAAGAGAACCGAATTCTTCTCCAAATTCTGTGGTAAAGTTACCTATAACAGTATCTATTCTATTGTTGGGAACGCCCATATAAAAAGGATAAGCAACACGACTATCAAAGATATTTGATAAAGTTCCAATACAACCGTTTGTCAGGGCATAACCTTGGCTATTGACAACATCCCAGTGGTTTGAAAGACAAACAATCTTTTCACCCTCTTCAATAGGCTTTGTATAACCCCTTAATCTTCTACATTCATTATTGATTGATATTCTTGTGTTATTAGTAGCACAAAGGATTTGGTCGGCCCATTCAAGATGCCCTGTTACAAATTCATTTTTTGAAAATATTTTTGCATCATTAGACTCAAAGTTATTAAAAGATTGTCCTTCTCTAATGAGCATACTTAATCTAATAATACCACTATCTAAAGCCTGACGAGTAATTTCGTCTAAAAATATATGGGGTGCGGCAAGCAAGGTATTAGCCTCTTTGGGGTTGATAGGAGGTAACTGACCTGGGTCACCAGAGAAGATAACATAGACATTGTGACTGAGCAAAATCTTTAACATTGAGTTAGGTAACATTGAACATTCATCAACTACTATTACTTTATAAGGAAGTATTTTTTTTGGAATATGTTTAAAACCACCATTATGGAGTGGTACCGAGTCGTAGAGTAATCTGTGGGCTGTCTGAGCATTATAACAGCCCTTGTTTTTTAATACCTGTGCGGCTTTGCCAGTATAGGCACAGTAAGCCACATCCATATATGGGTTAACACCTAACTGTCCCAGAGCTTCAATAATATACCTGAGTATTGTGGTTTTACCGGAGCCCGCATATCCAGAAATTGTAGTGTACTTTTTCCCTTCACGAAATCTTTGAATACATATATCTAATGCTTTTGCCTGATTTTTAGTAAATTCCATTTATAACATCTCCTTTAAAAATTCCATTCTTTTGCTTTTTCATATGCTATCATAGTAACTTGTGGATTGATTTCAAAATTCCATTCATTTAAATTACAAGTACCTACTAAATTAATAGTAATTCCAGACTGTAATTCTTCTATTTGTTCTTCTGTTGTTCCAAATTTGATAATATCAACAGTAGGTGTACTAATCTTTATTACGCCATTTGCCATTACTCTTAGGTTATTGCTATTAACCTTTAACCCCTTAATATGAATTTGAGGTCTTTCAAAATCTGTTCCTATGAATTCAATCATTTCTGCTAATTCATAAACAATCTGTGAGTCAATATCCCCACCTGAAAAAACATAATCAACATAGTAAACAACATCGGAACTTATATCTTTAAGAGTTTCATTCATATCTTTGATGAATTGTTCTGGGTCATTTAGACATATCCCAGACGCGTTACCATGCCCCCGACACCATTCACAAGCCTTAGAGCTTTCCGCAATAGTCTTGAAACTTTGAATACCTGTCTTGGTATATCCTCTCATTGACCCGGCATAGGTGCCGTCCGCACACTTACTAACAATACATACGGGTCTTTGATACGCGGAAGCCAGCTTATTACAAACTAATCCATAGATTTCTTTTTGAATACAATCTATATCATCATAGAACACGAATACTTTATCTTCAAGTTTACTTTCAATCTGTGTCTGTAAATGAGCCATTCCCGCTTCTTCTGCTCTTGTTTGTCTATTCTTAACATTAGTACAGCATCTTAAAGCCTGACTTAAAAGTGTTTCTTCTTCGCCCTCTTTATGTCCTCTTTTGTTTGAAGGGATAAATTCATCGGCACAATGATTAAGCATTGATTTAAATATTAGTTCCTTTTCTTCTTGAGTTCCACTACGGCACATAGCGTTAATAAAAGGAATAATAAAGAATGCACTACCAATGGGTGAAATTTTTAAGCCATAATTACCAGACGGCTTGTAGTCTGACTTTTGAAGAGAATAATCATTCTTTTCTGCCATACCACGAATAAAAGGATTTCTCAAATTAGAAAGTTTTAATCCTTCAAATATAAGTTGTTTTGTTTCAAGAGAAAGCATACTTTGCATATCTCCTGTAAGACCAATCGCAACTAAATCTTTAAATTCTTCAGCATATGAAGTTTCAAGCAATTTGTCCATAAACTGACAAAATTTATACACCACTCCCACTCCACTAAGCTCAGGGTTGGGATAAGAATACTGACTGTTAATAATAGTAGCATTTGGATTACTTGAACCTCCTTCAATAATATGATGGTCTAAAATAATAATATCCATTTTTGAATGTAGTCTATTTATACTATCATTATCATTACTACCCGCATCGGGTACGAGCAATAGCTTGATGTTTGAGTTATCTAACTCGTCAACAAATTCATCAATGCCGTGAGCCTTACCTTTATGAAAACCATAAGTTAATCGTCTGTTAACCCACGAAGGAAAAGCACAATAGAGATAATTGATAAGAAGTGCGGCGCTGGTGAAACCATCACAGTCTGAGTCAACGATAACAAATGCTGGTTGATCAAACGATACCGCAGTCATAATCTTTTTAGCGGCCTCCCGCAACTTATCAACTCCTAATAGCGTGGGTGAGTGAGTGCAATCTATTTCATTGTTAAGATAAGTCTTTACATCAGCATACTTCATTCCTCGACTTAAACAGACTTGTTCTTTTATCGAGAGAAACAAGCTGTTATCATAAGACTTGTTTTGAATTACTTTCATATTTCCTCCTATAATTGAATTCTATTATAATATAACTGTAAAAATATATCTTTGCCTTTATCAATGGGAGAGTCGTGTGGAGAAAGTAAATTCAAATTATCCCAAAGAAAAGTAACATTTATTTTTGGACTATATTTTAAATGTATATTAGTTAAATTATTAACTTGCTTTTTAAAAGTAGCATCGCCTTTTTCTTCATAGTCCCTATCAAAAGCAACTATTAGTTCTTCAGCTCCGTGCTGAATTAACTTGCAAACTTGCTGCATAGATAAGGAGCTTCCGCACACCGCAACGGAAATATCATTCGAGGTTCCGAATAAAGACCTATACTTAAGTACACTTTTTTCTGACTCAAATATAATTGCTTTCCGCCAACGCTGAATATTATCTTTACTTTTGTTTAGTCCATAGATAGATAAACCAAGTGGATGGTTGTATAACTGACCATTGATACAGCTTGGTCGGTATTTACCATATTTATCTTCATACTCTTTTACTATTGTTCTTTCTCTAATTCCTATTAAGTTATTATTTTCGTCATAAAAAGGAATAACAATAGATTGAGTTTGTGGATTAAATCGAATATTTGCATCTTTAATTGTTTCGTAAGATATATCTTCCTTTTCCCATATCTCCAAGCGGGGCTGCGGGAGCCTACTTAAAATTGTAGCATCATATACTTTGTATTCAAGCTTTCGCTCTTGATGTGCTTTCTCTTCAATTTTCTTGTATTTCTCAAATACTTTAATGTCTTCTGCTAAAGCATTTTCATCAAAATCAAGAGTGTCATCATCTTCATAAGTTTTGTTAAGTAGACTACAAACAATTTTTACTGCCTGCGGAAGTTCTATATCTTTATTCTTTTGTATTTTATATATTTTGATAATTAACTCAAATATATCAAAAGTACCAACCTCGTCGCCAGTGTAACTTTTGAATAAGCCTCCCTCAACATTGTTGTAAAAATATAACTTGCGGGAACCCTCTCCCCTTGGGTTATGGTCTATTGTTCTACTGATAAGAATGTTAGACTTCACTCTGGAAGGTTCTCCGCCAAAGTAATTTAAAATAAATTCTACTTCGTCTAAACTTAACTCCTTTTTAATTTTTGTTATATCTATCATATTAGAAACGCTCCCTTATTTTATCAAATGCTCCTTCTTCTTTTACTTTAATTTTGATATTGGGTATTTCTACTAATCTATAACTATAATCGGTACAGAATTTAATATCATAGCGGCAAGTGCCTTTATCTGCGGCAATCCAAGCAAGAATTCCTCTATGTTTATTACCTCTGTTCTTATAAATTGCCAATTTATTATTTATATCCCCTGCATCTATCCCAAGGATACTACAAGTTTGAGCAAGACATTCTTTATCTTTTGCAGATGCTTCAAGAAGAATGCCCCCGAAGTCTATTTTATCTCCCAAGTTTTTCGCACCACGAAGTAAGTTCTGGTCATAGACCTCAGCCTCTCTGTAATCTCCATTCAACTGTGTTGCTGTTATAATGAATACATCATACTTAACTGCTAAGTCTTTTAAACGAACACCAAGCATGTAAAGGATTTGGTCTTCTCTTAAGCGGACGCCGCCACTCATTTTAGTAATTTCTTCCAAGATTTTAATACTTGTATGAATATAGTCATAACAAATATGTAAAACATTATGATTGCGGATAGCACGCTTAATAGTGGCCTCTATGTCAGCTAATGAGAAGTCTGGCATAGACTCAAAGATAATGCGTCCGTTCTTCAGTATCTCAGCGGCCTTTAAGACCCTCTCTCTTTCGCCGTCCTCGTAACCATTAGTTACTATATGTCCTTCATCAACACCACTTAAGAAAGCTAAAGATGCTGTCTGGATTTCTGCTACTGTTTGTTCTGTACTTATAAATAATGTCGGCTGAACGGGTCCAAGACTAACCCACTGTTTCTGTACCGGGTCATACATTTCTGAGCACCCGAAATTACAAGCATCGGCTATCATCATTCTTGTTTTACCCAAGCCAGTAGCCGCAGACCTGAGATATAGTTTTCCAAGGCGGGCTCCGCGGGTAATAGTGTTAATGTAGTCGCCATAAAGTGGATAGCCGAAGTCTGGTTTAGTAGCCAAAGACTCAATCAATTCATCAATTCCTTCAGAAATATGACAAGAGTTATCTTCCACACATTCTGAATATTTCATTTTGACTTCTTCTATTAAATTTTCAATCTTGAATGTTATATCTGCAAGAGAAGCATTATCAAGCCATTCGTCTTGTTTTTCTCTTAATCTACTATCAAAGATATTATCAACATCATAGATTTGTTTACAATCTATTCCTATTTTATCGTACTCTCTTAATAGACAAAATTTAGTCAATCTTCCATAATAATAATCAAAAGTATTTTCCTTAAATTTTTCTTTATATTCAAGCAGCAAGTCCGCACCATTATAAGTTTTGTAAATTGCTAACTTTTTCGGCTTTGTTTCCAAGTAATCTTCTATTGTTTTGATTGATATTTCTTTTGCTCCAAGAGCGTGTAAGTTGTAGATTGAATTAAATAAAATCTTATGTATATCTTCTGTAAACAATTCTTCATAGAATTTGTATTTTTCATTTTCTAACAGTTCGGTATTATTATATACCCCAGCAATAACATTTACTGCCGCAGTAGTGTCAACATATTTTGACTTCATAGTTAGTCCTCATCCCAATCCATACTTAATAGTTTAATTTTTTTATTTCTTCTTGGAACAGAAGAAATCTCAATTTCTTTTTGATTATTCAAGAATTTTTCTTTTGAAATGTTTGTATTTTGATTTTTTGCGATAAATAGAGCTAAATAATAATTATATGCTTCATTGTAAACATATTCTATTATTCCTATTCCACCGTTACTTTTTTCAGTAGAATTTTTCTTGACATCATAAAAGTAAGTAAGTGATTTAAGCATACCAGAATAACTATATCCATTCTTTTGCTTGAAATCTTTTATTTGTTTGGTAACCAATTTCCAATTTACTTTGTCGCCATAAACTTGACTAATATATGCTTTTAATTGAGTAAGTTCTTTATCTTCTGCGGGCTTCGCTGTTGGTTCGCCCATCGGGACAAAGTCTTTAGAATCTGGGTAACAGGAAGCATGACCGTAGCGAGTTTTGCCTACCCGCACTCCTTGCACCTGATTTAAGTCAAAGGACTCGCCGCAACATTTACATTTTACTATATGTTGTTTCAAAGCCTAAACCCCTTTTCTATCTTTATTTTTAAATCTATCTATATATATTATAACATATTTTTTATAAAAAGTCAAGTGAGGATTACCTTGCGATAACCCTCACTTAAGACAATACTATGAGTTAGGTTTTAAATCCTTAACTATTTGTTCCATATCGAATACGATAAGGCTAACTGCTTCAGCCTGGTCTCTACCAGCGTCTCTGATTTTCTTACCCTTACCGAGATATTTTTCAACAATCTGCTGAATACGAGGTTGCCAATGTTCAGCAAACTTCTTGCCGTCTTCTGTTTCCATATCAACGTCAGTAGCTCCAGGGATAGAACTTACAATCTGACCAAATCTTTCCATAAGTTCATCAAAGTCTATCTGGGTACTTGTATCAGCATAAGCGTTCTGTACTTCGTTAGTAAAGAACTCTGTTCCTTCTTCTGACTCCTGCTTGTCTATTGCTTCTCCAATAGCATTTACAAGGTTCTTGTAAGAAAGTTCAAAGAAGCTGGGGAAATACTTAAAGCGAGAACCTGCTTCAAATCTTGAAGTACCTCTACAGAAAGCCATAACTTTTTCTTCTCCATTTTCCCCTGCAACAGAACGAGTATACATAATAATATCTGCCATTCTTGCAATGATATTATTTGCTCTCTTGTCAAGAGTAGGAACAATTTTATTGAATTGCTGTCCTGTTTCGTTTGTAAAAGTCTTATCTGTTTCGTGAGAAATGATTACAAGACCATAACCCAACTGGACAATCTTGCGGAGTGCTTCGTCGAATTCCTTTTCGACCAGGCCGTAGCCCTTCCCGAACGGGATGTCAGAGATGGTGTCCGCGTCATTATTATTACATACATACTTGGTACAGTAATCATAAAGAATATCGGCTGTATCCAAGATAATATTATAGTATTTTTCTTTTACTTTTTCATCGGTAAGCTGATTGAGTATCTGTCTGAACTCAGACCAACTATTGACAGGTGCGGCAAGTACGCCGGGGATAGCATTATATCCTTTTTCCGCGGCAACAAGTAAAGGTTTTTCAAATTTGCATGCTGTCGTTGTCTTTCCCGTTTTCCAGCCCCCGTACATGAACACTGAGTATCCTCTCAACGATCTGGATACTTTGTGTGGTTCGATGTTAAGAATATCTATAGCCATACTTTTCTCCTTTACTATCTAAATAACAGAGTTCTGTGAAGAACTCTGTTATTTTTTATTTAATTAAAATACGAAGCCACCTGCTGCGGGAGCCGCTGTAGGAGTAGGAGTAGGAGCTGCTGAAGCAGTTGTGCCTGCCGCCTTATTAGCTCTGTATTCTTCAGATGATTTCTTAACTTCTGCAAGATAAACTTCTCTATCTGCGACGAGTTTCTGAATATCCTCTGTTGTAATACCTGTTTCCGCATTTCCGAATTCATAAGGTTCTTTAGCTGCGTTTTCAATTACCCATTCACGAACTGTGTTCTTGTATTCCTTAACAACAGAGTCGCCGAAAGCAGTTTCTTCTTCTCTTGTCTTAATTGTTGTGAAGTGGTTGATAGTTCCCCAGAGCTTTGTGAATACAGGGTTGCTCTGTGAAGGAGCGAGCTTTTCAAAATAAGCAATTCCCGCAGGTTTCTTCATTGCAAAAGATACGGGGAAGAGCTGATTACGGAAGTTGAATACTCCGCCCTTAAGCATAAGGTAATCGTCATTGATACCTCTTTCTTCGTTCTTTTCTACTGTCTTTGTACCATTGAGAAGAACGTCTACTTCAAAACTATTTCTTTCAGACTCGGGCTTAAGTTTTGTTACAACTGAAGCAAATCCACCTTCAAGTCTCATTGCTGAAACAAGTTCAAGTTCCTTTGTCTGAGGATTTTCTGAATAGAAATCATTAACACCGATTGAAGTGTCAATAGCAACAAGGACTGCAGTTTCTGCTCCTACATCAAGAACTGTCTTATTACCTTCCTTGATAGCTTTGAGAGCACCAAATGTCTTATTAGACTTACCGTCCTTAGTAAATTCCTTAACACAAGAAAAGTAAATAGTAACTACATTCATACAAGCATCGTCAATAGCTACATCAAGAGAACCTGTAAAATAATTCTGTCCAAAAGTAGCCTTATCCTTATCAGTGCCTGTCTTAAGTTTGAGGTTTTCAGTACTGTAAACTCTTCCTTCTACGTGTGCCTTGTTAATAAGTTTCTGTCTCATTCTGTGTTTCTCCTTTTTGAATTATTTTTTATTTTCTTTATATTATAATTATAACATAATTTTTATAATTTTGCAAGAGGATTAACCTCTTTTGTACCAGCCATCTTTTCTCTGACAGACAGGTTCATTTGCAGGGTCGAAGTGTCCAGGGCAGCGAGAAGAGCAATTCTGTCTACTGCAGTAGTACCACTTTGAGCGTCCCTTACAAGCCTTTTTAGATGACTTACCAAAAAGTTTACTGAAAAAAACTTTTACTTTACTCATCATACAAACTCCTTTGCAATCTCGTCACAGATGCCTAATTCTGTAGCTTCTTTTGCGGAAAGCCAGAAATCTTCATTCTGAATTTCTGCATACTTTTCTTCAGTAATGTTGGTGTACTGAAGAGTAATGTCCTTAAGCATCTTAAGTTGTCTTTTGTAGAAATTACTATAATTAGCAAACTGATTTGCTGTACCGCTTACAGAAGTAATTGAACCTTCGTGGAAAAGGAAACTTGCGTGCGGGTAAGCAATTCTGCGGGAGCCCGCTATGAAAATAAAGAAGCCGCCGCTATATGCTGTTCCAGTACAAATTGTCCATACGGGAGTTTTGGACATTGACATTGAGTCAATGATAGTGAATGTGTCAAGAAGACTACCTCCAGGCGAGTCAATATATAACTTAATTGGCTTTCTTTCCTCTACGGGAATACCTGCCTTATCGTCTTCTGCATTCCAAAAGCGTATCATACTATCAACCGCAGCGCCCGTACCACCAACAATTTCTTCAATGAAAAGCTGTCTATTAGCAGAATGTGTATATTCTACTAAATCCTGATAGCAAAATCTACTTTCCTTTTTAATATCTTCTTTGATTAAATTTACGATTTCTTCATAACTGAACATATTATCTTCCATAAATTATAATCTCCTTTTATTGATTTATAATTTATTATATCATTATTTTTTAAAAAAGTCAATTTATTCCTTTATTACTATTAAATCCATTTTCACAAGATTGATATAAAGAAATATAAAACTTTTCTTTTTGGTTTAGTTCTTCCCTATCACACTGTTCTAACAGCTCAAAAGAGAAGTTCTGGATACCAAATTCTTGCATCGAAGCATATAACTTATTTCCAGACGGAGTATCTATGCCGAGTCCACACTTCACGTGGTCAGCCATACGCTTTGCCACGTCCACACTTTGCCCTATATAGCATTCCTTTGTTTCAAGGTTTGTTATTTTATAAATACCACATACCACATCTGTTGAGTTTAAAACATTTGCGGCAAGGGTCTTTAAAGGCTTTTGATAATACTCTTTCCATATTAACATAGAAAGTACACGAGGATTAAACAAATCTTTCTTGATAATGTTTAAATGCTTAATATCCGATAATTGTTCGGTAGTAAAAGTTAAACAATAAAAAGCAACATTATCTTCTATTGACTTTTCTCTGCGATTAGCTTCGACAATAGAGGCTCTTAATTGTTTAAGAGAGGAAATTTCTTTTTCTACCTGCTCTTTTTTAAGCATCAGTTGCTCTTGTAAATTATCATAATTACATTTTAGTTTGGTGCAAAGGTCATCGTACTCTTTTTCCTTTTTATCATATTCTATTTCAAGAATTTTAAGATATGATGCGGAGGTCTGGTCATAAGTTTCTTTGACGCTGTCACGGAGTTTTTGTAGGGAATCAGTCGCCTGAGCTGACTGTTCTCCGAGCACCCGCAACTGTTCGGATAATGAATTGTGCTTTACTTGGGTTTCATAAATTTGTTTATCAAGTTTATCTTTCTCCTGTTTCTTGAGTTCTAATGATTTCTCATAGATGCCAAGACTTGTGCGGCACGCTTCATTTTCTCTTTTTAAAGAATTAAGTGTGATGGTCTCGTTACGGATTCTCGTGCAGAGGTAGATACACACTACAATCCCGACCACCACACTTATAATGCTAATGATGGTCAACATACTGGGTCTCCTTATAAAACAAGCCAGATGCTTGTTTAGATATGTGCATCTGGCTTGTGGTAATTATAAGAGTGCTTGGATTAAGCGTCCTTCTTGATTGCAGCGATAGCAGCTTCTGCATCTGCCTTAACTGCTGCAGCGTGGTCGTAAGCAAGACCCTTTTCTGTGATTGAGATGAACTTAACGGGCTTGGGAACTGTGTTGCCGTTTTCATCTGTTACTTCGATAACAGCGTCTGTTCTCTGTGCATAACCCTTCTTGTTGCCGAGACCGAGAGTTACTACGCCGTTTACTGACTTGTCTGTCATACCGAGAGCATCAGCAATATCCTTTGCTGTCATCTGTACGCCCTGATTTTCCTTGAGGTAGTTAAGAACCTTGAGTGAGTTTTCTGAAAGTGCCATTTTTGCCATTGTGAATTTCTCCTTTTTAATTTTATTTTATATAATAATTATATCATATTTTTTTAAAACTGTCAAATTATTTTCTTAATTCTTTCTTGTTTTATAAAAATTGATATATTATTTACCTTGTATATATATTATATCAAAAATTTTATATTTTTTCAAATATTTTCATATTTGAATTTTTCCTTATCTTCTATATATATTATAACAAAAATTTTATATTTTTTCAATAGCGGAGTAAACTACCGTGCCATCGGTAGTCTTATCCAGAGTACGACTTGAAGCGAAGTCCGTGAAAGACTTATACTTCTTCATACTGGAAGAGTAATAAACCTCTCCATTATAATATACTGTTTCTTTAAGTTTTCCATTTATGTCATAAACAAAATATACTTCTTTCATAATGTTATTACCCTTTCATCATATTAACTAATTCTTCTTCTGTAATTATAGGAATTCCTAAAGCCTTTGCCTTGACATTTTTTGAAGATGTGCTGTTAATATCATTGTTTACCAAGATGTCGGTTTTGGAAGATACACCTGAGCAGAAGTTTCCACCATTGGCTTCAATTTCACTAACGAGAGCATCTCTGTTTTTGAACTGTGTAAGTTTGCCTGTAACGCAAATGTTTTTACCAGACAAAGTCTGACTTGCTGGTTTTTCAAGCACGGCCGCCGCAACATTAACTATCTTTACAAGTTCATCTGCTTCTGTAAAATCAAAAGTATTAAGAGAATGTTCCATTTCATAGCCAAAGCCGTCTATAAAAGTCCAGTCTTTGCCTACGTTATTTCTGAATTTCTCCCAAGTATCAAAGTGTTCCACTATTGTTTTGGATACGCGGAGGCCTATGAGTGGAATACCGAGAGCTGCAATGAAGTTAGCAAGGTCTACATTCTTCTTACTTTCTTCTATTGCGGAAAGCAGCTTATTCACAGATGCGGGGCCGAACCCGGGTTTATCCATCCATTCCCGTTTATAGTCAGCAAGAGAGTAAAGACTCTTAATATCTGAAAGATAACCCCAATCAAGAAGTTTTCCAATAGTGGTTTCAGAAAGTCCTTTAATATCAAGTCCCTTCTTTGAACAAAAATGTTCTATTCTTTTATTTACCTTGCCAGAACAATGTGGATTAGTACACATTAAATTCTTTACCCCAGAGTCAGAAACTACTATTTTTGTCTGCCCGCCGCACACAGGACAAGCATCAGGTATGCGTATAGGTTTGTTAAAGTTATCATTACGGTCTTCTGCCCAACTTATCTGGGGTATGATAGCATTAGCCTTGAACACTCTAATCTTCTGTCCAACAAAGCTACCCCCATTTAGAGTTTCGTGCATAATACTAACATTATGAAGATTAGCTCTAGAACATTCTGTTCCATCTATTTTAATTGGCTTATATATAGCAACAGGTGAAAGTACACCTGTTCTACCAAGTGTCCATTCAATATCTATCATTTCAGTATCGTATTCTGCATCATAGAATTTATAAGCAAGTCCGCCTCTGAAATGATGGTCTGTCGCTCCGAGCGAGTCATAGAGTTCGCAATCATCGTACTTAAATACCACTCCGTCAATAGGATAGCCAAGACTCTTACTATCCATAGCCAAGAAGTTGATAATTTTTGAAATAGTTTCCTTTGAATTATCTTCAACAGGTACTGCGGGAGCTACAATAAAATTCATTTTACGCATAGCTGCATACTTATCAAAAAGTGTTTTACAATTATGTCCTTTAATCAAATCCCACGCAACAAAAGTAAGGTTTCTACTTGCACTTTCTTTTGCGTCAAGAAGTCTGATACTGCCAGAAGCAAAGTTACGAGGGTGCTTGTATTCTCCTGCGAAAGGAGCAAAATCTTCTTCAGTACAAATAATTTCTCCGTCGATTACAATATCTTTAAAATCAGTTGAGAGTTTAAGCGGAACTCCTTTAACACCCATAATATTATGAGTAATAATTTCGCCTACTGTACCGTCCCCTCTTGTTTCTGCACGAACAAGTTTTCCATTCTTGTAAGTAAGTGAGCAAGTAAGTCCGTCCATTTTAGCCATTGCATAGAGTTGTCCCTTGTTACCAAATGACATTACATCTGATACTTCTTTTGTTTTATCAAGAGAAAGCATAGGGTGTGAATGAAATACTGGTTCAAGTTCGCTCACTACACGATAATCAATTTTCTGTGTTGGAGAATTTGCGTAAATAATACCTGTTTTTTCTTCAAGTGCTTTTAACTTAAAATATAATTTGTCCCACTCTGCATCTGAAATAATAGGCTTTCCTAAATCATATGCGTAAGTACAATCATTTAAAAGTTTAATAAGATTTCTTATCTCTTTGTTTTTTTCTCCCATAGTTTACTCCACCCTTCTTGCTATTACATCGGCTACCCAGTCATCATCTGTGACAAAATCTCCTAAACCGATTAGACATCTAATAACTTCATACCTTTGTTGATGATAGTCCGCAAACATTCTACGAACTGCTCCTGCGAGAGCTCGCTCTTCAAATTTAAGAGGAAGATAATTTCGAGTATCTACATTTCTAATAATGTAATAATATTCTCCTTTTATTTCTTCCATATTCATAAACATTTTGTATTCTTCGCCTTCGGTCATTTGCCATCAGTCCCGTCTTTCCATAGTCTTACATTACCAACTTACATCAACAAGAATGTAAGTATAATCTGGGATTTCTTCTCTTAATATTCTTCTTATGATATTTCTGTAACGAGAGTCATCTTCTTCATCTTCTTCCTCATCTTCAGAAGCATCATAACAGAGATAACAACATACATCATTTATATAATCGTTCCCAAAAAACATATCTCTAACATCCAAATCAAAATCTTTTGGGAATTCTTCTTTTGCACGAGAGAGAATAAAGCGTTCTAAATCTTCGGCACATATAACGGGAATTAAATTAAAATCCATAATTTTATACTTCCTTTCTTTTATTCTATATATATTATAACATATTTTTTTAAAAAAATAAAGGTGGTGGCAAGAACTAGGCTCTTACCACCTTTGCATTACTTATAAAATATGTTATCTTCGTACACTTTAATTTCAATTACTTTTGCGTTCCATTCCTCTTTTGTTAAAGAAACATCTCCAACACCAGAGAAATTGTTTTTAAACTTTCTTTCATCTACTATAAATTCACTACAACAGTAAAGGTCATTTACTACTGTAAAGATACAAGACTCGTCAGTATGGATATCTGCTTTAACATCGCCTTGAATACATTTAATGATTGTACCATTCTCCAATAGAATGTCTACATATTGTCCAACTTCTGCATTGATGCCTGTGCCAAACGCAACGCAATAGCGATTATTACACATTCTAAATCCTTGTTCGTTTGTATAAGAATAATTATGCAAAAGGTCATACTGTTTAGTTGAAGTGTTAGTTACTTTCTGATACCCCATCCAAGCTTTAGTGCCTGAATAATTAGGGTGTTCAATCCAATAATGTTCATATTTTGGTTTATAGATAGTAGCTTGTTCAACTCTGCGGGGAGCCGCATATGTATCCACTAACCGGACATAGGTTACAGTGGTGCAGTATTCTGTCTCAGACTTTGATAAAGAAATTTTTCCGAATACACAAATTAGAATTACGAATACAATAATAAGTATACTCTTTACTATTTTAATTCTTTTCTTCATAACTTATCCTTTCTTTTAAAACCTTATATTATTATTATAACATATTTTTTATAAAAATTAAAGCGGATGTAAAGGCCTAGTTCTTTACATCCGCCGCTATTATATTTTAGTTACATAGTTAATGCTTCCATCACCTATGATTTTAGTTCCCGAACCCTTTTTACTCTGTAAAGTAATTGATTTTGCTTCAATACAAATTGTATTCGGTGTACCGATAGCCATTACACTATCTTCGTCAGAAATCATAAGACCTCCAACAAGTTTGGTCATACCAGTCATAACACCCTTTGTATTTCTACCCTGAACGGGAATTTCACTCAGTTCCATTTTTTTACCGAGACCCTCAAAAGAGAACAGAGCTAATTTATCAGTGGTCTTGTGTACTGGGAGAGCTGTCACGAGCTTATCATCTTTGTCCAGTTTCATTCCAATAACACCGCCCGCAATTTTAGAAGTAGTAGTAATATCCTTTGTTTCAAGACGAAGTCCCAATCCATTCTTTGACAAGAGAACAACATCTTCTTCATCTTGGAATACTACTTTAGTTACTTTATCTTCTGCCTTAAGTTTAATAACTTTAATACCACTGTTTCTGTTGGTGTTCATATATTCTTCCAATACACCCTTTTTAAGCATACCTTTTTCAGTAAAGAAGAGAATATACTTTGGGCAACTCTTACTACGAAGTGAAGTAAAGTTTACTATGCTTTCCGCAGGTTCAAGAGTAATAAAGTTAGTAATGGATACACCCTTACCAGCCTCTATTTTATGGACAGGTACTCTGTACATCTTACCCAAGTTGGAGAACAAACACAACATATCCGTGGTGTTAGTTTTTAATACTCCGAGAAGAGCATCTCCACTTGATTTTACACCCTTCCCGCCGCGTCTTTGAACTCTGTAACTTGACTTTGCAGTTCTTTTAAGAGTTCCATTTTCTGTCATTGTAATAACAACATCTTCTGGAATTATCTCGACTTTTGCGGCAGCCGCCTTTGCAGATACTTTCTTGGGCACTTCAATATCAACAAGTTCAGTTCTACGAGCATCACCATACTTATCTCTCAAAGCAGTCACCATTTCCGCAAGTTTAGTGCCACGATAAGCAACATCGTTAAGAATTTTATTACATTCTATCAATATCTGCTTTTGTTCTTCAAGTTCCTTAAGGAGTGCGTCCTTATCAAGTTTAGTCAATTTAGCGAGTTTCATATCAAGAACAGCTTTTGCCTGAACCTTATCTAACTTGAAATACTCAATCAAGCCAGCTTCCGCCTGAGCTCTGTCGTAAGAACCTCGGATAATCTCAATAGCCTTGTCAATATCTTCGATAACCACAAGCATTCCGTCAAGAATATGTTTGCGGGCTTCCGCCTTATCTCTATCATACTCTGTTGCCTTAACCATAATCCTATCCTGATGTGCAACATAAGCATCAACAAGTGTACTCATTGAACACATTTTAGGAGTACCGTTTACAATAAAGTTCATATTGTAAGAGAGTGTTGTCTGAAGGTCGGTACATTCAAACAATTTTGCTACTGCGGACTCTGGAGCAACCCCAGACTTAACCTTAAATACCAGACAGTTCTTACCTACGTTAGATATATCTGAAAAATCTTCAATGTAATTTTCAAGTACATCTATGTTTTTATTGATTTGTTCCTTAATCTTATTTCTATAAGTTCTATAAGGAATTGTTGTAAAAGTAATTATATCTTTTTCTATTGTGTATTTACCACGAACTTTAAGAGAAGTTGCAGAATGTCCTGTCTCAAAAGCAGTTCTTATATCTCTTGAGTTAATGACTGTATTCTCAAGAGGGAAGTCAGGCCCCTTAATATGCTGCATCAATTCATCTGTTGTGAGAGCAGAACCTTTTTTAATGCGGGCAAGAATTGCGTTACAAACTTCGGTGAGATTGTGCGGCAAGGAGTTATGAGCCAAGCCTACCGCAATTGTTTCTCGTCCATTGACCATTGCATTAGGTAAAAGACTTGGGAGAACTACAGGTTCATAATATTCACCATTATAAGTTTCCTTAAGTGGAACAATATTTTTCTTGAACTGTGTCATCATTAGGTCCGCATATACGGAAGGTCTGCAGTTAGTGTACCTTGCCGCGGCTTGCATATCATTACCCTCCTGCGTTCCGAAGTTCCCGTCACCATCAATGAGCGGGTACCTCATTAAATAGGGCTGGGTTATTTTACACAATGCCCCATAACAAGCGGTATCTCCGTGAAAATAACTTGTTGAGAGTGTTGTACCTACTACGCTCGCACTCTTCTTATACTTGGTATTACTGTCCATCTTCAGAACTTCTTCCATTGTCCAGAGAAGTTTTCTATGAACTGAGAGTAACCCATCTTCCGCAGAAGGTACAGCTCTATCTGTAAGTACTTCTTCTGTATAAGCAAGAAAACAATCTTTACTTTCCTGTAATATATCTACTTCTGTAATTAAACTACTCATTTTCTCACTCTCCTATTACATAAAATTAAATCCTAATTGTGTTGCGTTGTCATAAATAAACTGTTTTCTTGGGGCTACCGCAGTTCCTTCAAGTATCTCAAGAAGTTTCATTGTTTCTGCGGCATCCGATACTGTGATGCGTTTATATCTCTGTTGCTCAAAACATATTTCTTTTAACACGGCAGAGGATACTTCGCCCAGACCTTTACAATGTGACACGGAGTATTTCTCCGTATGACTGGACTTCCAATCCGTGAACTCCTGTTCAGAATACAAATAGAACTTTTCTTTTGCTGTTTCTACAATATAAAGTGGAGTTACGGCTCTATAAAGTTTTCCAGCTTCTACAAGTGGTCGCATATACTGGAAGAAGAAAGTGATAAGCAAAAGTTCGATTGCCATTCCGTCACTATCTTGGTCGGCTGTAATAACTATCTTGTCAAAGTTCATTTTCTTTACATCAAAGTCTTTACCGAAGCCCGCACCAACAACTTTAATAATATCTGAAAGTTCTTGGTTTTCAAGCACTTTTGTTACATCACATTTGAGTACTGAAAGAACCTTACCACGTAACATATAGATGCAGTCAGTTTTAACATTGCGGGATTCCAGAACTGAACCAGCGGCACTGACCCCTTCCACTAGGAGTAGGTTTCTTTCACTTGGGTCTTTACTACTACAATCGACGAACTTGTCGCTTAATGCCATTTTTGCTTTAAGACCCTTTTCTTTAGTTTTGCCAAGTCTTGCAGCATCCTTTGCTTTCTTTGCAGCTTCTCTGGCTTTTCTTGCGGCAAGTGCCTTGTCCGCAATTATCTTTGCTTCTTTTTCATTAGCCGTAAAGTAATTCTTAAGGGCCGCCGCACTTAATTTCTGAACATAAGTACGACCTTCTGAAGAACTTAATTCTTCTTTATTCTGTCCTTTAAATACAGGGTCAATCATCTTAAAGTTGATAATAAGGATTTGTCCTTCTTCCAAATCTGAGCCAGTAAGGTTTGTATCCTTATCTTTAAGTACCTTTTTGTCTCTCAAGAACTGATTAAAGCTCTGGGTAAAAGCTGTCTTAAATCCTGTAAGATGAGTTCCTTTCTCCTGCGGAACATTGTTTGTATAAAGTTTAGTCAAGTTAGAATATCCTTCTACATAAGCAATAGCTACTTCAACCTGATATTTTCCTTCTTTTTCAGAGAAATAAATAGGTTTAGTAAGGAGCTTCTTACCCTGACTTAAATAATTGATGTAATCATACAATCCTTTTTCAGAATAAAAAGTTTTATTTATATTTTTCTTTTCATCAATGAACTTGAAAGTAAGACCCGTACAAAGAAAACTAAATTCCTGTACCATTTTTTCAAGTGCCGCACTATCAAATTCAATAGTTTCAAATATTTCTGCGTCGGGATAGAATAAAACTTCTACACCTGTTTCTGCTGATTTAGCAGTAGAGGAATTAACAAACTTTCCTCGTGAAAATTCAATTGTTTCTTTTGTTCCTTCTCTTGCGGTTGATACTATCATCTTTGCGGAAAGGGCGTTAACTGCCTTACCCCCAGTACCATGTTCTCCGCCCGAAGTATTGTATCCACTTTCTCCTGTCGCATTGTCGAACTTACCACCTGTGTTAGCGATACCGAAGCAAGCCTGAAGAATACTACAACCTGAAGGATGTTTTCCGTGCGGAATACCTCTACCATTATCCTTGATATAAAGCCCGCCGTCCGCAGTTATCTTCACAATAATTTCATTACCCGCACCATTAAGGTATTCATCAATACCATTAGAAATAATTTCTTTGGCACAATGATGTAGTCCGTGCAAGTCCTTTGAGCCAATGTACATACCGGGGTACTGTCTTATGTGTTCAAAGTAATCTAATGTTTTAATACTATCTGCACTGTAATTGGACATTGTTCCTTTTCCTCCTGTTTTTATATTTATAAATTTTATTTATATATATATTATAACATATTTTTTATAATAAGTCAAAAAATAGCCTTTGAAAAATCTTTGTTTCAAAGGCTATCTATTTTTATTTTGATTTATTATGAGGGAGATTATCGGTCTTTTCTTCTTTTGCTTTTACAGCCATTTTATCTGCCTGTTCATTCCAATAAACTCCCTGATGTCCTGCAACTTTCTCAATGGTAACTATTCCTTTAAGTTTTGTAATAAGAGAATATATCTCTTGAACCAAGTCTAAATTTTCAACGGGTTTATTTTTTGGTCTACGCCAACCTGCTTTTTCCCAACCGTACATCCAAGTATTACAGATATTAACACAATAGGCTGAGTCAGAATAAATTGTGTAAGTCGTTTGTAAGAAATCGTGTCTTATTTCAATTTTTCTTAAAGCAAGTAAAATACCTGTAAGTTCCATTCTGTTGTTTGTTGTCATATCGCTATGCTCTGTTAAGGTTAGCATATGATTGTTGTCCGAGTCAACAAATATTGCGGCACAGCCTCCGGGTCCGGGGTTCCCGCTACAAGCTCCATCAGTATATATATAAATCACTTTCAACACCCCTTACAAATAATCCTTTAAAAAGTTCTTCACAAACCCATATAAAATCATCAAGGTCTTCTTTATTAGTCGGTATTCTGAGGTCTGTTAAGTAACAGCTCATAGCTCTTAAAATTTTTAAGTTCTTTATACTTTGATATAATATTTCATTAAATTCATCTAATGATAGTTCGCCCTTCTTAATGGAAATTAAAGTATGAGGTTTTGTTTCTTTAACTGTTCCTGTTATATCTTCAAGCCCTTTAAATTTTAAAAGTGAGTATGTCTTATTTGACATTACACAAGCATTAGCTAAAGATTTCACACAAGAAGAAGTAAAATATTTATCCAAAAGATTTTCTGCCATTCCTATATATGCGTAAGAAAGTGGTAACGCATTACTGCAATAGACATTATTCATCTTCTGATAATCAAAGAAACTTTTATAAAATTCTGGAACTATTGTTTTTGCTTCGTCTGATATATAAGCATATCGGGAATTAAAGATTTCCATTAAGTTTATGTCTTTACCCTTTTTAATTTTATTAACAAAAATACGGAAGTCTACTTCTTTAATAATTCCATTGGGATATTGATGTTCTTTGCATTTGATTTCTTTAACATCTAATAGGTCTGCGGCAGTAGGCATTACTACACAAATAATGTCCAAATCTGAATTTTCAGTTTCTAAACCATAGTTCCAAGAACCATAGTTGAACATAAATGCAATTTTTCTTAAAACACCATATAATGTAGGATTTTTAAGAATGTCCTCAAATATTGTGAGATTGTTCTTATGATACTCTGGACAATGTTCAAGAGTTGTACGAATGAACTTTTCATCAAGTACATCATCTAATACTCTATAATAATTCATATACAGATTTACCTCTTTTCTTTTTTATTCTATATTTATTATATCATATTTTTTATAAAAATACAATAAAAAAGAAAAGTGGAGAGTGCGGGAAGGCACTCTCCTTTAAATTATTGTGCGTCACATTTTCTTATCCAACCGGCACCAGACTTAAGTTTGTAGTAACCTTGTTTGATGTCAACGATGGTATATACCCCAGTATTAGGAACTTTACCCACAGCAGTACCTTTATCGTTGTAGATAATAGTATGTTGTTTGATTTTAACTCTGAATGGAACAGGAGCTTCTATCATATCTGCGGGAACGACCCCGGTCACTGGACCTACTTTAAGAATACTGAAGATAATACCCTTTTTGTTAGTACCTCTGTAATAGAGGGTTTTATCTTTTACCCAAGCAGGTATCGGTTTTCCGCCAACATAAGTAGCATCATCTTTGAGATGAATTTCTTGACCCTTTGTAAATGCGGGCTCCGGTGTTGATTCTTTGTCCTGGGTAGAGGAACCTTTGGCGGCCGCCGCAAGTCTTCTATTTACCTCTTGTTCTATGTAGGGGAATTTGCTCTTTAAATAAGGCCCAGGGCACTCAGTAGGAGCAAACCAACAGTGCATAGTCAAGTTACCGCTTTTATCTCCTGTATAATTAAGTTTAGGAATATTATTTCTTTGACATATATCAACACAAAGGTTAATCAAAGACTCTAAAGCTTTATCACTTATTTTCCAATTAGGCTCACCTGTGCAGTTAGCTACTTCTATTGTTATAGCCTGATAATCATTTTCTGGACTGGCAGTAGTCCAAGCTCTGTTGTGTTCTTCTACATACATAGCAATTTTACCAGAAGAGTCTATACCATAGTTAGAAGAACCATTACGATTAGGGTTAGCAAACATATCTCCGCACGCTTCAACTGTTGCATTTCCTGCCATATGATGAGGGGTAATCTTTGTAATTACATGACTACCTCTTGGATTATAATGCGGAGATAACTTCGTATAAGAAATCAAAGGACTATTACTCATAAATTATTCTCCTTTCAAGTTTATATTTTCTTTATTATAAAAAGTTAAAGGGTCTGATAAGGGTAACTGACTATCATAAACAATTCCGCCTTTAGTATTCTCTTTTACAGCTTTTGCGGAATAAACTGCATAAGCAATAACCTCTCCTACAACAGTACCTATTAAAGTAACAAGAGGGGTAAAGTCTATCATAGCGTCGGCATATTTTACCGCATCCAGCATTTGAACTATTGACCAGCAGGTAAATATCTCAATGCAAGTACAGTTGACAAATAAAAAAGTAATTAACTTTTTAGAAGTGGGAATTTTATCTTTACTTTTAAGTTCTTTCTTTTCTTCATCAAGTTTCTGTTGTCTTAAAAGAAGTTCTTTTTCTTTTTCCCATTTTACTTCTTTACTATCCATTATTTGTTCCTTGATGCTCTTCAATTTTATTGCCTCCTCTCATACAAAAAGTCCTGAGCGATTTAACATCACTCAGGACTAATTTTACATTAACTCTGCTCTCTTTGCTATTGCGGAACGATAACAATTTTGAAGAGTTACTTCTCCATAATAAGACTCTCCTCTGAATACTTCAGAAATTCTTGAAAGTCCATTGTTATCTCCTTCGTATATTGTCATATCTGTTTGTGCTTTATCGTCGCCTTCAAAGATACATACGCTATCTTCACCTATTCTTTGAAGAATAAGTTTCATCATATCAATAGTAGTATTTTGTGCTTCTGTAAAATAGATGCCCGCGTTTTTGCCAGAAGTGTCCATACCTCTACAGTCTGCGGTGGGGACGAGTTCAAGTTTACCTTCGGAGATAAGTCGTTCAACAGCTGATATGTCGCCTAACTTACCTGTCAAGAAGTGACCCATTTGTGAGTCCAAAAGCTTGTCGTCCTTGGTTCCGGGATAAACATTAACATCATATCTTTCAATATGAACCAGACTATATCTTACCCAAACTTTCTTTTATCTTTAAGTAATTTTCGTATTTTCTTTCTAAATGTAATGGACAACTTGAATATAATTTATCAAGTATTTTTAATACCTGTTGTCTTCCTCTCCAATGAGTATGCCAAGCAGAAGTGAAGAACAGTTTACTGTGGTCTTCTTTTTCAATAAGAGAGTCAACAATCATTTGGAAATCTTTTACTACACTTTCATAATAAGAAGTAAAACCAACGGTAACATCTGTCGGGTCGTTTGCTGCAACTTGAACGCTGCCGTCTCCGTCCAACAATCCCAAAGCGAATGCTGGTAAGAATTCTTTAGGTATTTTATCATAAGGAATGTTTTTTGTGACATAGGTTTTATTTGGTACTATCCCATAATTACCCAAGTCATTAAATATTTGTTCGCTTACGAATTCAACCGAACAACATACACTATTTGGTCTTTTATCGTAAATAATTTTACTATCTAATTGCAGACATTCTTTTAGTTTTTCTAAAATGCTAATGTCTTTTTGTTGTAGCTGAAGGCGTATTCTTTTACTACCCTTATTTTCATCAACAGTTCCGTCTGTGAAAAGGAAGCCAAGCCAGTAAGCTTTTTCTGAACTATCTATTTTAGAAAAGTAATCATCTAAAATTCGTTTGTTCACTCTATTCTTTGAACGAGTTAAGCCTTGTTCTTCTATGAACCTATTAAGTACTGTAACATCAGTTCCTATTGTTTTAGCAATAGTCTTAATAGCAATTCCTTCATTGAACAAATCTGTTGCTTGTTTTTTCTGTTCTTCAGAAAGAACTTTTAATTTTCTTCCCCCTCTGATAGTTACATTATTACTTTTCAGTAATCTTTGTATTCTACCATAAGGAATGTTGTAATGTTGCGATAGAAAAGATATTGATTTACCTTCCAAGTATTCTTGGATTATTTTTTGTTCCATAATTATTTCTCCTTAAAATATATTTTACATATATATTTTAAAAATAATTAGGATAATTTATAATCCATTGTCCATAATTTATCAATTTTTACTTAATTTTAAAGTCTGAGTCTGCGCGCTTCCACTCTATAATGAGTGTACTCCCTTGCGGGATAGTCGTTGAACCTTCCTCTGTTCGAGGCTTGGCTGCTGATTGCCCAATCTTTCTAATTTTCAAACATTCACGCTTGATTTTATTTCATATCTACGTTGTAGTTTAGAAAGCTCTCAGGGTGTTCCAGCAGTTCACGCAGTTTTACTTGACCCTTATCCCATTATTAAGCCAAGCTTACAACTATCTCGGGTGGCACAGGTGTTACAGAAGATAATAATTTTATCTATTTTACCTTTCTCTAACAACGAGAATAAGTATCCCAATGCAAGATAACTTTTACCAGAGCCTGCAGGTCCTCTTAATACTGTAAATTGATTGTTCTGTAAAGAGTCCATAGCAATTCTCTGAAAGACATCATCTTTCTTTGGAGTAACCTTATCAAACATAGTAGATTTAAAAGTGATGCGGTCTACTCCTATACATTTATCTCCTGTGCATTTAAACACATAAGGATACTCTTCGTTGTATTCAATAATAACATATTGATTAACAAGAAGATTATATTTGTTCTCAATACAACCGTTTCTTTCTATTTCTTCCACAAGTGCGGAAAGCTCTTCTTCTGTGGGTTTAAGTATTTTATATCCAGTATATTCACTCTTGTTCGAGAACTGCGGGAACTCAACTCCGATACCCTCTATATTTTTTGCCAAAAGATAACAAAGTAAATCAGAGGTAACAAAAGTAACATACTCATATACATCTGAAGTATAAACTACTGTCCGCAATATTTTAGCATCATTATTATCTTCTCCATATTGACTTGGGGGAGCGTCATCATATTTTGCTATTTCAGAACTGTAAGTTATTACTGTATACAGTCCCATATTTTCAGTAAGTAAGCGGACTGCTTTTCTTGCTTTTCTTTTTAAAGTGTCATCTGCCTTTGCGGAAGATTTAATATGTTCCAACTCGTTTAATGTTATACTGCTTATATAGAAGTGTTCATTTTCTTTGATTATATCTTCTATATAATCTATTAAACAGTTGGTATCATAAAATTTAGACATAAGTATTATATACCTGCCCTTCGATAATATTTATATTATATATAAAATTTAGTACAGGCAAATTATATAAGATTAACCATTTGCCGCAACATATAAGTCAATTTTAGCATCTGTTGCTTCTTTTGATGCGATTAACTCTTTTTCGTGAAGACAACAGCGGTCGTAGTAGCCCTTCCACATAGCATACTTATCGCAATGTGCAGTAAATTCTTTATTCATAATCTTAAACTCTTTTGTTCTTGTGTCAAAGTTTTTGTAATGAATACAACTTTCTATAAATTTAGAAAGGACAGTTCCTGTTTCTTTGGCTTCCTTCATACGAGCCTTACAATAACGTTTCCAAGCTCTTGTTTCCGCAAGGCGACCACCAAAGATTTCTGAGTAATGTTTCTTGTCATCTGGGTGACAATGTGCTTCCCCGCTAAAATATCCAAGCTCCGTTTTAAGCCATACTACAATAGAGTTACCATAAGACTGTACTTCAGCTAATCTAACCATATTTTCTTCTCCTTTAATTCAGTTTTATATTTTTCTACTACTTCATTTAAAAGGCTGTAGTAGGTTTTGCCTTTGATAAGTTTATCTTTAAAAATTCCCGAAGGAAGTTTTCTATTTCCCTTATCATCAAAGTTATGACCTTCAAATTCTATCAAGAAATCTATATAGTCATATTTGGTGTTTCTTTTGATTTCACAGAAATTTACTTCTTCGCCACAATAGAAACAATGCATCTTTTTAAGATGTCCTGCGGGGCGGGCCTGTCCACTTAGTCTGGGTATAGGAAACTTTTGCGACCTCCCGCATTTAGTACAATAAAATTCTGATTGAATATCGGCTAACTTTGGCATAAGCAATATTTTCCTTTTCCTGTATTTTTAAAATGTGTCATAATACAAAACCTCTTTTCTTTTTTGTTTCTATATATATTATAACATATTTTTATAAAAAAATAAATAGGGAAGATAAATCTGCCCTATTTCTCTTGGTTTATTCAACTTCAAATTCATCAAGAAAAGCATCGAATTCTTTAGCTGAAGAAGGATATTCAACTGTAATACCTTTTGTTACATCAATAGAAATAAGTCCCATAAGTGAAGTGCCGTTTACAACATATCTATCTCTCTTGACATAAACTTCGCCTTCAGATACTGTCATTGCTTTATTAACAAAAGCAACAATTTCATCAATCTTTTCAAGTCGAATAACTTTGTTAGTGTAAGGAATAGTCATTTCGCTCTCTCCTTTCTTTTATTATTTATTTATATAAAAAGTTCTTTAAGAACCTATTAGCAACTGTTCATCTGTTATTTTATAGTAAGTACCTTTTGGTCCGCAATTAAGAATAGTAGCGATTTTATAACTCTCCATTTTAGAAATTAGTTTTGCTACGGTTGCCTTTGGAACGCCTGCGAGAGTAGCAACTTTTGCTTGAGTAATTGTGCCTTCCGCACCATAATTATTTAGTAAACAATTTAAAACAAGTTTTTCTGCATCTGAAAGATGTCGGAAGAAATTTGCTGTTTTATTATCTGCCATTAAATGTTTATAAAGAATTTTCTTGAGTTGTTCTACAACGAAGATAGGATTAAATTCTTTGTCCTTGACTATTGCTTCAAGTAAATCGTGCGGCTGCCCGTCCACAACATTAGGAATAATTCCATATGATGATTTTATACCAAAGATAAAATTGTATAAAGGACTATGTATTTCTGTATCAAGAAATAATCTAATATCAAAACATTCAATTCTTCTATTGTTATTATAAAGCACTGAATTAATTACATTACCACAGACCAAGCCGTCGAAAGTAGGAAGAAGAACAGCCATAACAGTATTATCTGAATTCTCAAAGATATATAAAACTGTTAAGTCCTTGTAGCGTTCTTTGACTAACCTCAAATCTTCATTTAGTCTTTCGTATCTGTCGGGGTGTGATGACATAAAAAGCCTTCTTTCTTTTGTAAAATAAAATTTGGTCAATAGTGTGCAATTCCTTAATAATAAAATCTATATATGATATAGAGATTTTTTCAGAAAGGAAGATAATACTATGAGTGCTTTTGTAGAATTCTTTGGCGAGTTAACTTTATCTTCTGTTGTAACTTTCATAGTGGCTATTAGTTTTATTATAGGCTGTGTTATAAAACTTTATAAGTTTATTGTAAGGAACCACGACCTACAACAAGAGAAGAACCAAGTATTGAAAGATATTCAAGTAAAGTTAGCTGAAATCACAACCAATCAAGAAAAGTTAGAAACAACAATGAAAACATTTACTTCCAAACAACAAGATTTAGAAGAAGGTCTCGCTCTTATTTCCGAACAACAAGAACTACTTGCTGAACAACAGAAGAAGTTTGAAAATACTTACAAGGAAAGAAATGTGAATAAGTTAAGAGAATTACTTATTCAAAATTATAATTACTATTATAATGAGAATACTAATCCTTTAAGAATGTGGACTTCTCTTGAAAAAGAGAGTTTTAATAAACTTCTTAAAGACTACGAGGCAGAAGATGGAAATGGATATATTCATAGCCACGTAGTACCAGATCTGTCTACTTTAACTGAAATTAAGATGGATGATGTTGAGGGGCTTAATAGATTATACAAAAGTCGCTCAAGATAATTTTATATTAGGGGAACTATTATTAAGTAGTTCCCCTATTTTTCTTTTTTGTGATGTTTTTTATGGACAGAACATCTCGAAAAACTGCCATTTACCCAGATGGTAAGGTTTTTAGAGCTATCTTATACGGGGAGATTTAAGTCCCGCATCCTTACGCAACCGAATAAATACTAATTAGCTCCCACAATCACAATCAGAAAGGGGTAAATCACTTCCCAAACACTTTAATCCTATTCCTGAAATCAGGTGCGTCTTTTGACTCGAATTAAAGATTTGTGGCGGAAAGCAAAAGTTGTTACCTTTTAAACTTTCCATATTTTTTCTTCTTTACTATAATAATATTATATCATAATTTTTATATTTTTTCAAATATTTTTTATTTGTTTTTAAAATTTTTATGATTGATATTATTATTTGCTTTTTTATTCTATAATTATTATAACATAATTTTTATATTTTTGCAAACTTTTTTGTTGCGGAAAGCAGAAATAAGGCCGATAGTAAAATTACTATCGGCCTCTTTTTTATTTTATATTTCTTTCCAAGTTTCTTGAGAGTCAAGCATCCATACGGAGCTATCTTCAATAACTAAGCAGGTACTGCCTGCCGCATGTTTTGTTGGGAGCTGAGCTACTTCTGCTCTTGTGTCTGCTACAAGTTCAACCACATCGTATGATGTAACTCCACTTTGTGATATATAATTAAACATTGATTATTCTTCCTTTCTGCGGGCGCCAGGTATGACGCTCTATTAAGTCAACCCCATAGGGTGATTAAGTGCGGTTTCCGCATTTCCGCCATTTTACTGACGAGGGTTATACTATTGGGTAACTACCTGCAATCATATAAGAAGAGTTTGGTAAAGTATTAGCAGCTGTCAACAGTCCATTCTCTGAAATATTTACTTGCAGAGTTTTATTTAATCCTTGTGAATTATAATACACTGAATATGAAAAATATTGTGAAAAAGTTGGTTTAGGCAATCCATTGTATATTTCTGTAAATGTATCTGTAGCTACTGTTGTTGATACAAAAAACTGAAAATAGCAAATACCATTCTTAACTTGATACTTACAATATGTATCTCCCATAGATTCGAATGTACTATCACCTGTTAAGGTAACGTATGTTACATCTACATTACTACTTGTCTTTAATTCCAAAGCAACATAATTAACCACATCATCACTAACACCACTATCCACACCCTCATTAGTATGGAAAGCCTTGATGATATAAACCATTGTCAAAGCAGGCGGTTGTACTGTGTCAGAGTTGCCGTAGATTGCGTTGGATTTGGATGCGTCAAGATAAATTTTACTATTTGTACCATTATCAACTCGACCTGTACCGCCAGTTGTTTCATAAGAACCTGTTAATGCACCTGTACTTTTTTCGGTTACAACAGCACCTCTTGCATCTTCTAAATAACCAGTAATATTAGGCAATCCCGCTTCTTTCTCTGTACCACTTGTATTTGAACCTTGAATGAATTTATCTACAAGGTTAGGTACATTAAAGTTTGTGCTATCGCCACCATAGGTATTACCAATGACTGCGTACAAATGCGGATAATCTGCTACTTTATATGAAGCACCATCACAGAGTAAATAGCCGTGAGGTGCGGTCTGTCCTGCAAATGATAGAACTGTACCAATCGGAGCTGTAGAGAAGTTCTTGTCTCCTATTGCGCCAACGGCTTTTCCGTCACGAACTAATATGGCTTTCTTTAAATCTTCCATTAGTTATATCATTCCTTTCTTATATATTTGCGGCAGTCGGTATACGCTCCCTGAGCGAGGTCAAAGGAGCATGATACCTCGGTTGCCGCATTGTTTTTATTCTCTTGTTAGAGTGGTTATGCTATTGGAACATTGGATAATGAACTACAAGCTATCGTACATCCAGAACTCTCGTAACTGTTAAATGTTACAACTACTTCAAGATAATCTCCATTTACTGTTACAGTTATGCCTGTATATCTTGTATCTTGTAAATTAACCACATATCCACTGTAACCATCGGTGCTATCACGGAATATTTCAACTAAACCGATTACAGGTTTAGAAAAACCTAAAGAATATATATTGGCTGATAGCAAAAAGGTTCTCTTTGCATAATATGAAGCAAAATAATCTTTACGAATTTTAAACGAAAAGGTTTTTTCATTGTCACCACCAGCAGCAAAGTCCTTTATTAAATATGTGGAAGTAATCTCGCTCTTAATTTTACTTGAACTCCAAGTGGAATTTTCGGAAGTTGAGGAGTCTGAGATGCTTCCCCAATTACTCTCAGGAATTAAAGTCATCGTAGAAGTATCAACATCTGCATAATTCTTTGATATTACAGATTTAGCTCCCTTGACAATATAGTTTGCATTACCTTTGAGATGTACATATGCTTTCTTATTAGTTGTATCTACATATACTTCTTTTATTTTTGTATATGTATCATTTGGTTTAGTAGCATTAAATTCAGTCCAATTACCATAACTTAATCTCAAAACTTTAATAAATCTATATTTGACTGAAGTATCAATAGCACCATTACCAAAAAGTTCAATTTTACCACCGCAGTTATCAACAATTTCTATATCAATTTTTCTGTCATCTAACTGAATTTCAAGTGCATAATCACCACTAGTATAGCCAAAAAGTTTATCATCATACTTCTCATCAATCTTAGCAGAAGAGTAAGTTGAAGTTGTTGAAGAAGATGTATCATCAATCTCTGCTTTACTATCAACTTTTTCAGCTACTTTATCAACAGCACCCTGAACAGTAGTAGCCTGAATACCGCTTTCCGCATTGTTATATCCAATATCTTCCGCACCAAGAAGAATACCCTCGGCATCCGCCTCAACTAAATACTCTTGTTTTGCATCAATAGCACCAGCTGCTTTAAGAGCCTTGTACTCTTCCATTGTAAGCGGGATTGGCTCTGATGCTCCATACTGTACGCCATTTTTATATATTCTCTTTGTGTCATAAGTGTAATAAAGCCCATCTAACTTTTCTTCTTCAGTTAAGGCTTCATACTCTTCTTGAGTTAATGTGACGGAACTATCTCCGCCACCTAACTCTTTATTATCAAATTTTTCTTGAAGTGTTGCATCATCATCAAACCAAATATGTTTTGCTCGTGCTACTGGGTAGCCAGATTCATTCATTGGTACAGCTGAATCAACTAATTTTATGCTCAATTTTTATCATTCCTTTCTATTAAGTATTTATAATTTTTAATCGAACTTTTTCTGAATATTCATAGTCATATTCACATAACTGAAACTCTTCCCCTTTATGAATATATTTTCTTATTGTTGCAGGATTTAATTGAAAATGTTCTGCAACTTTAGAAATATTTTTTGTTACATTATTATAATATTCACATACTTGAATTATTAGGTTTGTTTCAGATTGTTGATTAATTTGCTTCCAATCTATTTTATCTAAATCAATAAGATTTTTTAATATAGATTGTTTCATACTATTCTTAATATATTCGATGTTAGATTGTTTACAATCAATCCTAATTACTTGTATATTATTTTTTAAAGCAAGTTTATCTTTCTCTAAATCTCTTTGTAGTCCAACTATATCTTTTTCTGCTGAACGATATTGCTTATTTCCATGTCCCAAGTTTCCATCCATTTCTACAATATATTTTTTATTTTGATATTCAAAATAAGCATCATAACGATACCTTCCTGCCCAATCTGGACAATATTCAAATTGTATATTTTGAAAAGGTGTTTGTAACATAAAATTTCTAATTACTTTATTTGGATAAGAAACTCCATCTTTACAATAATTACAACAAAAACCATTTATTGAAACATTTTTCATTGCTGTAATTTTTATATTGTTACAATTAGGACAAATAAACTCAATTTTTTTTGTACTAAACTCAAAAACATTTTTTGCATCTTGAAGATTTTTGAAATAAATATGTAAATCTGGTCTTGTTGCATAAACACTATTATTTTCATTCAAAATTTTATGAGAACAATAGGGACAGCCTGAATGACTATACATTAAATTGTGGGCAGATGTCTCCCAAATTTCATAACATTTTTTGCATTTACATTTTATTTTAGATTGTTGATTTATATAATGAACATCTAAAAATTCAATTTCATCATTTAGTTCTTTAACTTTATCAAAAAAGAATTTATTATCTTTATGTTGAGCACAGTATTTACATCCATTACCTAATTGTAAACTTCTTGGTAAAACAGTTGTAATTGTATTACATTTTTTACATTTATAAGTAATTTTTGTTCGAGCATTTTGATATTCAGTTAAAAATTCAAAAATTTCAAAATTAGAATTTTTTTCTTTTACTTCTTGCAAAAATTCTTGATGAGTTTTTCTTTTCATGACATTACTTCCTTTCATTACTTATTTGAGAACTGGCTTTTAGCCAGTCCTCAAAGCATTTGTCAAATTTTTCATTACGCTCATATATCCAAAATGGTTTTAATGTTTTTTTATGTAATCCCGAAACTACATCTTTAAATCCATTTTGTTCAAAATACTTTTTCTGTTTTGTATCATAACAGATAAAAATTGTCATTACTTTTTATTCTCCTTATTGAATAGTAGCTGTAAAAGTTCCTAATCCAGAATTAGTAAATCTCCATACATCATAAGATTGAGTATGACCAGATGCATTTGTTAAAGAGATTGTATTTTCTTTAACCATATCTGATTGGAAGCCGTTTACCCAAATATTTCCTTTAAATCCTTGTGAAGTAGGCGTTACAATGTAAGCATATTCACCAACTCCGCAGTTAAATGAATAATCTCCTTTTGGATTTGAAGCAAGTTTACTATTACTTAATCCTAAAACAAATTCGCTATTTAATTCATCAGGAGCTGTTGCACAACCCCAATATATTTTTGGTAAGAATGAAATCTTTTTACTTGCTGTAGCAATTCCACCAGTGTTACCTGAGCCATCGCTTGCAGTTAATACAAATGTTTTTGTATTTTTAAGTTCTGCATAAGTAGCTTCTCTATCATCTATTGCAATAACACAGTCTGTCAGAGCTTGAGATTTAACTTCTTTATTATAACCCCAAGAGAATACTATGTCTGTAAGAACTGTTCCTATTTCATGTGTATCTGCAACGTTGCAAGTAAAAGATGTAATGTTTAATGCTTCATAGTAGACCTTTTTAAATAAATTATTTAAAGCAATATCAACATTTGTTAAATCTGGATATTCATCATTAACATATGCAACTTTTTCTGCGGTGCTACCAAGAGTGGTAGGTTCAGAGAAAGTCATATTACCATCATCGCCAATTACAGCTACATAACCAGCCTTATCAATATCTTGAGCGATATTGAATTTAGCATCTAATTCAGTTTTGATAACTTTATTCTGTACTGCATTTGCGGAAGTCGCGTCTAACGCGCTATCATACTCGCCTAACGCGATATTGCCTAGGCTATCTGTGATAAGATGTTTATTAGCAACTTCATCACCTACAAAGGTTTTATCAAGTTTAGTATCAATTTTTTCATTTAAGTTTTTACCTTGTTTAGCTGAAAGAGGTACTAAACTATTGCTACTATCTAAATCATCATATATATCTATAATCTTAACTCTTGTATCAATATCAGTCTTTAAAAGTGCTTCTAAAGCCTGCATTGCCGCAAGGTTAGGAATTTTATCTGTATCTGTTTCATCGCCTTCATATGTAGCGGCTATGTCCTTTGTTTTAGATACGAAGTCGTCAAAGTTAACCCCGCCCGCAGACACGATTGTGATTTCTTCTCCATTAATCCAGATTGTCTGCATCAGCTGACCAGCTGCCTCATAATAGAACCAGATATTTTCTTCGTCTGTTGTTTCTGGTACACCGTCTTTAATATAAGTAGTGATACCATCCATATAAGAAGGTTTTTCATCACAGACAATAGCTTGTTCAGAAGCCATTTCCGCAATCTTCTGGTCAGTGTAAGACTTCGCATCTCTCAATGTGGTAGACGCAGATTTCTTAATAGAGCCTGTAACTGTACTATCACCATTGATAATAGCAATAGCTTCTTCAGCGGCGGTTACTCTTTCTCCAAGCAATGTTGAAGCAGCTTCCGCATTAGTCTTTACCTCATTAATAGCACCCTTAACTGTTGTTGCTGTTGTTGTGAGAGTATCTGACCCAATAGAACCCTGAATATCTGTGATAGCCTGTTCAGAGTTTGTTATATGTTCTCTTACTTCACTATCATCATAGTTTTCAAGTGAAGCAAGTTTTTCTTTTTCAAGAGTAGTATAGTCATTTGCGGAAAGCCCTTTTCCTTCTTCTGCGGAAACCTTCTTATCAAGAAGTTCATCTACTTCTGTTTTCTTGTAGTAGTCAATGAGTTCTGCTCCAGCTCCGCTTTCAACCATACGCCATTTACCAAGTGTTGGGTCAACGATATTTGTACGGTTATATCTATATCTATTGCCGTCCTCGATGACATTACATTCAAACACATCGGGGAGATAGTTCTCATTATAAGCAGCCATGTCTGCGACAGTAGCAAATAAGTCACGCTCTACATTGGGGGATTTCTTTTTAATACTTATATTATCAAGTAAAGAAATTGCCATTTAATTTCCTCCTTCCTTATTCAAAAGTAAGTTCTACATTGTCTGCCCCAGTAGGTTCAATCAATGTATATACATAATAACTAATTCCGTCTATTGTTTTAGTATTAAGTTGGAATGATGTTGTGTAGTTAAAGTTATTAACCTTATCCATAATACTTGTAAGTTTACCAAGTTCTGCGGGGTAAGCATAACATATTTTTGCCCAGTCAGTAGTGATACCTGAGTAAACATATTTCTTTGTATTCTTTAAAGTCTTGTTTAATGTCTTAACGAGAGCTTCAGTAGGTTCACCTGTTGTTGCATCAACTAATCCATAGTAAGACTGACCTATAAATGTAATTGTCTTACTTGCTGTTGCGGAAAGGCCTTCTACGTCAGTAACAACTACTTTAATTGTAACATCATCATCTATTGTTGTGTTATAGATATAGGGGAAAGTTCCTCCTGATGCTACATTCAAATCATTTGTTTTTACTAACACATCTCCAATGTAGTATTCTATTTTCTTAATATCATTAGTTTTCTTTCCTACAATAGCATTTATAGTTAAAGAACCAATTGAACCTGTTACTTCATCATACAAAGTAGTTGAAGGGTTCAATGAGATTGAAATAGAAGGAGCTATTTTTTCTGTAAGCATATCTCTTATGATTTCTTCAAGAGATGTACCTGCGGGGTAGGCATCTTTAACTGACCCCATAGTGACATTAGGCTTGATTTCCGCCTCTAACACGCCGCCGCCTTCTTCAAATAACAAGTCAAGGGCTTCCTTTACATTATCAACTTCAACTTCTTCTGCATTTGAATAACGTAAAGATTCGGCTGTCACTGCACCCTTCTTTTCAAAAGTATTATTTACAGCAGTAGAATAATTCTTGAATTGTTTTTGTAAATATTCTTTTGATACAAAATCTCCCATTCTTTATACACTCCTTTCTAAAACATATTTGAAAAATCAATATCTTCTGTTGCAACATCTTCTTGAGTCACAACCGTTTGTCCATTTACTTTAAGAGCATTGTCCGCTGCATCAAATTCAACATTATCTAATGTTTGTTTGTATGTAGTGTTCATTCCATTGTTTACGGATACACTCCAATCTCCGTCTGCGGTATTGAAGGTTAACTTACCTGTGTCGTAGTCGTAACTCGTACCTTGAATAGTAGAGCCGACTTTGTTAGTGTACTTTTTTGCCAAGGCCAAAGTGCTAATACTTACTGCCATTTGTATTTCAACTCCTTTTAAAAGAATATAAAAACCTGTATTTATGGTACAATATATATTAAAAAAGGGTTCTCGCAATTATATAAACTTGTCCTAAAAAATAAAATGCGGGACTCAGGTATGAAAACTATACCTGAGTCCCGTGTTACAATTTTTATTATGAATTTGGATGTGTTCACCATTACACCATAGGCAACTTAACCGGGCTTTCACCGTGCATCCCAGTCGTGACTTCGAAACCGACAGCTTCACAAATTCATATCATACTCGTCTTTCCGAGCTGTCAACACCTTTTTCAAGAGGTATCAAAGCGGGGTTTAAATACGGTTATCCCACCGTCATGTGCGAGGATTTAGCTCATGCTGTTATAAACCTATGGTTGAGGTAGCAGGAATCGAACCCGCGGGATGACGGAGTCAAAGTCCGTTGCCTTACCGCTTGGCTATACCTCAATATATTGGTACTACCGAAGGGATTCGAACCCTTAGAATACGGGACTTAAATCCGCTGTGTATACCTATTCCACCACGGTAGCATATGTGGTGCGGAAAGAGGGACTTGAACCCTCATACCTTGCGGCGGTTGGGTTTGAGCCAACTGCGTCTGCCGATTCCGCCATTTCCGCATATGCGGCCCACTTTCTTTACTCCCTGTATTGTAGGGGAATTACTCGGGGGCCGCACTCTTCTAAAAATTCATCTAAAACATTTGTACAAATGTCTACTTTCGGGCAGAGAATATTCTGATTAGGCTAATTCATCAGACTTCTCTTGCTTAACGAAAACAAAGGTTAGCCGCCTTTGGAAAAGCCTCGCCTGCGAGTTCTTTTACGGTTGGAGATTTAGCGGACTCGAACCCTACCTTTGCCAACTCGGCATTGTGCTCCCAATTACACCATTACTCCATATATATATTGAATAGAGTGCCCCTCAACCTATAACCTCATTACATCTCTATTCCATAGTTATCTATTTGGTGGATGTCCGCTGCGGGACGATGTGTCTTGTAGATAACTATCTAATCATTTAGGCTTTTAACTGAGTTCCTGTTACCACCATTTTACCGAACTTCAGAGGATTTGGCAGGCTGTGAGAGAGTCGAACACTCATCTTCGGTTTTGGAGACCGATGTTTTACCGCTAAACTAACAACCTATATAGGAAGTGGAATATTATTCCACTTCTGTTGCGTTCATATCTTCTGTCAAGACATATGTCTTACCGTCGATTATAACAATATCTTCCGCAAGAACATATCTTTTATTATCAATCACTATTTCTTGACAAGTTGGTTCTGCTATGGGGTCTCTTACTATGGGGTCTCCTACTTCCTCAAGTACATAAGCCATAATGATAGACCCAATAAGTATAGCAAAGATAGGGAGAAGTATAAGTGGATTTGGGTCGATTTCTTTAAGACACCATACAATTAAAGTTATGCCACCAAAAAGAATGAGAAATACTCCAATTAAAAATAATATTACTTCCATTGTAAATCACTTATCCTTTCCTTAATAGTTGGTGTTCCCAGTTGGATTTGAACCAACCACCCCAGTATTAAAAGTACTGTGCTCTGCCAAATGAGCTATGAGAACACATTAAAATATTAGAACATTATAGACCAAGCGAATACATTTTTCAGTATTACCTTTACTGCCGTAGGCATTTTACAGGGGAGTGTATGCTCACTTTCGTGAGATGTCCTTATGCTTTCCATAAGTAAGCCCCAAACCAACCTCATTTACCTCAGCATCTTGGTCGGGCGATTGGACCTGACCCACTTCAATGCTCTATGTATTTAGTTCGACCACTCGCATCCCACCGTCTTGTTTCATACGCCTAAGCCTTGTCCGTCGACTAAATATTGGTACTCCTGACTGGACTTGAACCAGCACGCACAGGCAACAGCTTCTAAGACTGTCGCGTCTTCCTATTCCGCCACAGGAGCAGATATGTCTGGTGCGGGAAGCCATATCCCGTCTACATAATGATTATCTTTGAAGAAAGCAATTTCTATTTGATTTGAATGTGGGTGAAAGTAAACTTCCATTTCTTCTGCGGAAATGCCATTTCCGTCAAAATCAATTTTCTTTAATAGCATTGCCTTTCTCCTTTGATAATTATTGGTGCCTCAGGTAAGACTTGAACTTACGACGCTTGGCTCTTCAGGCCAACGCTCTACCAACTGAGCTACCGAGGCATATGGTGGGCGGGGTGAGTGTCGAGCTCACTACCCCCGAAGAGAACGGTTTTACAGACCGCCGCGTTTGCCGATTCACTACCCGCCCAAATTTAAATGTGGGGTTGGAGCGATAGCGGACTCACGTGAGTTTCAGATAGTCCAACCCCGAATGCATTGTATAGCCGAGCTAACAACGCATATATTAGTAACAAGACATTAAATACTTTATTGTAATTACTATACAGACCTTCGTCTTACTGATTATTGCCGTCATAATGTTAATCTAATAGCAAGATAAGTCTGAGCATTAGGGAGCTACCCCAATACTTCTTACCCTACGCATAAGCGTTAAAATCTATACGGGACTGGTTACCCATAACTTTCACCCAAAACCATTCAGAATTGTTTTTTTTATATATAATATCATCACAATTATATTTTCGTGCAATAAGGCTACTCGTACCAACGCTTTATCTTATACCCTCATTTCTGAGGTTCAATGCACATTTCATTATGGAATTTCGTAGGTTTGTATGAGTTTCCGCCCCATACCTAACTCCGTTTCTTCTCTCCAAGAGAGCGTCAATTACTGAAACGACAAGCGTTGTGATTTTTATGGCAACAACATCAGCACATCTACCTTCAAGAGATTGTTTTCAATCCTCAATACTATATCGCTATAATATCAATATCCTACAATAGCGTATCCGTTATTATAAGAACACTTGGATTTCAGATAGACTCTCAGCACGGTGGTTAACCGCTCTTCACCGAGTTGTATTATAATTACAACAAAGTATTTAATTGTCAAGCTACTGTCTGGCTCTCAAAGTGGGACTTGAACCCACAACCCCACGGTTAACAGCCGTGTGCTCTACCGATTGAGCTATTCGAGAATACTTGTGAGTTCCGAAGAACTCACATTCAACTTATACGGAGTTGATAACCGCAAACTGAAGTATTGACACTATCATTTTCGACATCAAAAAGATTGTCCAGAGAAATGATAACTGTTGGGTGCAGAGGGTGGACTCGAACCACCGACCTCTTGGTTATGAGCCAAGTAAGCTACCACTGCTAACACTCTGCAATATGTGGCGGAGAGAGTGGGATTCGAACCCACGCACCAAATAAATGGTCTGGATGTTTAGTAGACAACTCCCTTGAGCCTCTTGGGTATCTCTCCATATACAAAATATCTTTGTTCTATTTCTCTTGGCTCTCTGTTTTTCCTTTATAGCCAGAATTTTAACGTAGGGGTCGCGACTCCCCTATGTTCAGATAGTGTTTTCATCTCGTTTCTCACACCGAGTAGGGTATCTATCCCTATGAACTCTCTCGTATTACTTGTACCTCACACAAGTTGGAATTGATATTTTGTTTTTCATTGTATATATATTATAACATAATTTTTATAAAATTACAAATAAAATTTTCTTTTTCTTGCTTCGGCATTTACATAGTTTTTAAACTTACGCATTTTAGCCTGACTCTTCCAACAGAAGAGTAAAGTCTTTCCGTCCCATTTGATACTATCGGGCTGAAAGTTCTTATGAAGAAACTCTACATATTCTGCGGGAGTCATCTCTAACATTCGTGGAACATACCACCATTTCCCGATTTTTGGGGCAATGTTATTACAATGCCAATAGCCTGATGTGCTTTGCCATTCTTCATATTTGAGTAAAGTCGCCATAACATTGCCCCTTTCAATTAAATATTGAGTTTTTCAAGAACCTTTGCAACAGCATCAAGTTCTGCCTGACTGGGTTCGGTAGATACCTTAACACTGGATGTAGTAGTAAAATCGCTGCCCGCCGCAAGGTCGGCACTTATTGCTTTACCAAGAATATCTTTGGCACAAGTAAGGCTGATTTTGATTTCTACATCATTGATAGGAATACGAATATCCTTATCTACGACAAAACTATTAGGGAATGTTTCCAAGATTTTCGCAGTAATTATCTGCTTTTCTTCCTGTCCTTTTGCCATATCAAATTCTCCTTTATTTTTTATTCTATATATATTATAACATTTATTTTTTTAAAAATCAATATCGTCAAAAAGTATAGGTATTTGTTCTTTGAACTGATGTAAAAGGTCTTTTGCAAGGACTCTGATATTAGGGTGTGCAGCTTCATCACAACGAAGGGTAAAGAAATGTCTCCACTCTCTGATGTTGGCTGTCATAACGAGGATAGTCTTAACATCAGTGGGTAATACCCCTCTCGCCAAGTCTGGCTTGGCTCCCGCATTAACAAGAGCAAAGTAATTCTTCTCTGCGTCTTCACAACCCTGTTTCCAGAGTGCATAGAGTTCAGAGTCTTCATCAAGTCCTGCGGGCTTGATTACAGTGATTTCATTGCCGAATTTGTCTTTTGTATAATTGCAATAGCGAGTACTCTGTTGAGAATAACTTGCTATTCTGTGTCTTACAATTTCGTGAGTAACTCCCCTATCACAAATAAATCTTACTGTGATAGAAGCGTGTTCCAAAACACTTTCGTGCTTTCTGTTTATAATATTCTTTAAGAAAGTTTCCTGCGGAGTGGAGTTGGGCTCCGATGCCCAACAAGTCCTTCCCGCAATCTCAATCTTATCCAATATTTCTTTTGCGTTGATTTTATCCAAGATTTCAACAGAAGAGTCGATAATCTTCAAGTTAGTTCTTCCTTTCGTCGTTAAGAATATTTGCAAGTTCAGAGAAACAATCATCGCAAAGAGTAATGTTATCAAAAAATGCTAATACTTTCCCTGCGAGTTCATCATATATTTCTTCACTTGTTTGGTTAGCGACTTCTATGAGTTTACCACAATGAGAACAAATGTATGTTTCCATTTGTATTCTTACCTCCTTATTAAATTGTTAGATAAGTATTGTGGTTGCCACTCCCCATATAGCATCGCTCTCCTTTCAAATTATTTAATTTTCTTTTTTAACTCTATATATATTATATCATAATTTTTATATTTTTTCAAACTTTGCGGGAGTCGGGACCCCCAGACCATATGCATCAACCCAAACATATAATTAACAGGGTCCCGGCATCGCATTATAATAACTATCGGACATATCTTCAAAAGATATGGGGGTATAATCGTGTCGCTCTACACATACACAAATACTACCCTTGTGATAGGTATCAAACATCTCGCTATCGTGGACATGACCGAACACATTAACATACGGTATCTTGCTTCCCGCAACGAAAGGCATAGGTTCGTGAGAAAGAATGAGGAATTTATCATTCAAAATAATAGGGTGGTCATAGACCTCTTTAAATCCACATTCCCTATAATAACTATTGCTTTTCTGGTCATGGTTACCCTTGATAAGACAGATAGAGCCATTAAGAAGCCTTACAATGTCAGCTATATTTTCCTGTCCCAGACCAATAGAAAAGTCACCCAGATGATAAACAATATCGTTTTTTCTAACGACATTGTTCCAGTTTTTGATAAGGGCAGTATTCATTTCTCCTGTATATTTAAAAGGTCTATTACAATATTCTATGATGTTCTTATGTCCAAAGTGTGTATCACTCGTAAAAAATACTGACATTGTTTATCAACTCCTTAATTATTTGTTGGGGACAAGCACCAGGCCGCTCTTTGCCTCCTTATCTTCATTTACTATTGCCCAAAGCAAAAGAAGATAGTTCATTGAGTCTGTAATCTTTTCATTCCAAAGTGCAAGTGGGTATTCCTTACCTTCTTCCACTCCTTTAATCATATCGTAAACAGAGATTGTATGCTTACACATCATTCCCTTAAGTGCGGTAGCAGAGGTTACTTCCTGAAGCAAAGCCGCCTGCTTAAAGTTATGTAATCTATCATCTGTTGCATATTCATCTGCTTTTGTACAAAGCACATCTTCACATCTTTTAAGCTGTGCTTTGGTAAGTGTGTTAAATTCTTCTGAAGTCATAGTAATTCTCCTTTATATTTTTTTATCAAAGTGATTAGAAGTCCAAGGATTATCCTGTTCCTTCTGTTCTTTTTTAATTCTTTCTATTGCTTTGTGCATTTTGTAGGCAGAAATGCCTGACGCCGCACAAATAACTAATCCCGCAATAGAGAACACTAATAGTGCGGAAAGCAAAATTACTTTAAGCATTTCTATATTCATACCCCTCTCCTATCTAACAGTTCTTTACATTCTGATATGATGCGTGCAATTACAAAAAATTTAAAATCACATTCAGTTCCCAAAAGTTGCTCTTGTTCAAAGCGAAGCATATTTATTACATCGTTTAAACCAGCTCGGTATCCTTCTTTGTAAGCCTGCTCCCCGCCCTGCAAAAGGTCAAATACCTTTGACTCGTCTATGGTTACTCCGAATTTCTTACATACGGAAACCATATCATCTTTAACCTGTTGTTCTACTGCATCGGCAAAAATTATGTTGACTGGGCTTTCGTATCTTGAGAAGTCGAGACTGGGGTAGGCTGATACATCTTCATACAAGAGTTCTCGTAAACCAAGTCCATCCTTCATTTCATACCCGCCTTTTCTTTCAACTTTTTCATAGGCTCACTCTTGTTAACACAAGAGAATTGTCCGTCTACTATAAACCACGCTTCCCCGTATTCCGAAAGTAAATCCTTAAAGTCATCAAGGTTAAACATATAATCATCGTCAAAGCAGTTGTCTATAACAATCTGTAAATCTTCTTTGCTAATTAAATACATAATTTAATCAACTCCGTTCTTCTAATTCTTTGCTTACCATTTTAGCCATTTCCTTATTTGAGAAATAAGTTTTTCCATAATCCTCAACATGAAGATGATATGGCAATTTAAATTCCGCAAGTTCTTCGGCTGTTTCTACTGCATCAAGAGTGTAACTAACATTAGTTACTCTTACTTCAACGGGGTCGAAACGAGGGAAGGGAATATAGAGTATGTCATTTACTTTTGGGACACAGGGAACTATTACCCCAGCTTCGTCAAGTTTCCTTGCGAGAAGGTCAAGTTCGTACCAGTCATCAGAAGTAAGATGACGGGAGGGTTGTTCCTTTTCTTTAATGCTGATTAAAATTTTGCGTAATCTTTTTTCGTTGTCCATTCTCTTTTCTCCCTTCTTTTTTATCCTATATATATTATAACATATTTTTATTATAAAATCAAAAAAGATAGAATAACGCGATATGTTACTCTATCTCTTTAAGTTTGCTTTGTAAATAAGGACACTCGAAATGGTCACATTCACGCCAATCAATAGGTATGCCAAATGTCTGAACTGTTAGCTTGTTATAGAAGCAACAGTCGCAAGTTAATGGCTGTGCGGCGGCGCAGGTATCCTCCAGATTGACTGGGGTATCTCTATTATGACTGGACATACAGATATTACCCCGCCCGCCGCACACATCTTTCATTAGCGATTGACAACATTCACAAGGTATGATAGCCTTATCTTCTGTTGAATTAGAATTTCTTAATATCAAAATCGCTCCAATCTAATCTTTGTCCGCAAGAACAGTATGGTTGTTTGCTATGAGTATCAAGTTTTTCCAAGCAATTAGGACAAGTAGTTTCGTAAGTAGAACACTCACTTCCTTCTGTCTTGTAATCTGGGTTGCAATGTATACATACTTGTTCTCCGCAATGGACACAGGTTACCCCATTACAGAAACCAGACTCCCAAGACCACTCATCTATCTCACCATCTTCGTTAGTAGCCCACTTATGGTCACCATAAATAACTTTATAATGTTTAGGCTTTCTTGCTATTTGCATATCAAGCAAACCCAAAACAAATAGAAGCATATTTTCTTCATTACTTCTATGTAATGGGGGGAGAGGAGCTATATTATAGCGTTTTTTAGTAGCTTCACAAAGTAAACCTGTTATATATTTCATAACTTCTTTCACGCGTGTTTCATCTATTGGCATATTATCACTTCCCTAAAATTTCTTTAACCACTCTATGAGAGGTTCTTAACAAATGAATAATACAGTCCTCATTTATATCTACTCCGTTAAGTGGACAACCCTCACATTCTTCTGTGATACAATGGTCTAATGCTGTCAAAAGATTATCTCCTACCAAGTTTATAAACTCACTCTCGCAGTTGTTGCTTTCATTAACTTTTGTTCTATCCATTTCACGAATGGTAATACTCATTCCTTCTTCGTTATAATATTTTTCGTATAACGCCCCGATAAGAATGAGTGCGGTATTTACGTCCATACCTGAAGCTATTACTTCATTATCCAATACTAATTCATATTTGTTTGTTGGCATATTATTCTTCCTCCCCTAATGCTTTCTTTGCTTTCTCTTCTGAAAGAAATATTACCTCATCAAAATCTTCATCGTGATAAGTGCTATCCCAATAAGTAACATATGACAGACCTTTATTAGTTATAGTAATGTACTTTATATAAGTATGAAAAATTCGTTTTTCTTTTCGGTTAATGTAGTATACAGCATCTCCAACCTTGCATCGAGGGTAAACTACTCCCTTAAACAATAAATGGTCTGCCATTATACCACTCAAATGTTCTTCACATTTATCATCTGTGTAATTATATCCACACAAAGAACATTCATTATCACAATTAGGTGTGTTTATTAAAAGTTGTTTAAGTTGTTCTTTAATCGTCATTCTTCTGTGCTCTCATTTCTTTTGCAAGTTCATCAATATCACTATCATAATAATGATATGTTTCTTCTTTTACTTTTTCTGCAAACTCTTTTACGCCGTCATTATAATGTTTGAAAGCAACTTCTGTATTATATTTCTGCAATCTCTCAATCTCTGCATCTTTATATTTGATTAGGTCAGCCGCACCGTCAAGCAGAACTGTAGTACATTTTTCATATTCATAAAAAGGGCAAGTATTACAATGCTGTTCAGTTTTTATGGTATTACAATATTTCAAAATTCTTACAAATTCTTTATCTGTTATTGTCATTATTTATAACCTCACTTGTACCCGTGCAATATGTGAAAACATCTTTTGTTATAGAACATTTTGTAAATTGCCCAGTCATATTTATATTTACTGGGGCTGCGTTTGTCCACTCTTTACAGCAAAAGCCATTGCTTGTCAGCCATTCCGCAACCAGATGTCTGTGACAGAAGTCCGAAGGTTTTTCATAGCATATAAGAGCAATATCTTTGCCATTAGCAAGTTCACTCAAATCTGCAATTACCTGTTTGGGTGTCAAGCGACTTAAAATCTCTTCACGATAGCGAATAGCATATTCATTTTCGTTATGGTCTTGTTTCCAGTTATATAAAATACTTGGTGAGGGGGCAAGTGCATTGTACTGCAAACCATTATATCCTGCGGGCGGCTTCAAGGCAATAGAAATGGGAACAATATTATCGGGTAATGCTCTGATTTTTGCAAAATAACTTGTATAAATCACGAAAACATCTCCTTATCATAGTTAGTTTTGTTCGTCTGTTATGTCAGCTTCTGCTTTGAGCCAATGCTTATTTTGCTTAGCTATAACATACTTTACAATCGCATTAGCCTTTTTCAGTTTAGGATTGCTTTTTATATTTACTTCTGTAATGAACGCCGCCATTTTATCAATGTCCATATTTTTAATGTATTCATAGTTACTCATTCTTCTTCACACTCACTTTCGAGCCACTTTATATAATGGTTTTTACATATAGGTTCTGTTGCATTGTTTCTTGTGCATTTGTTAAAATCCTTACAAATCGTATAACAAGGGCTGGCTACAATATAATCAAAGAACTCTGCCATTTCTTCAACAGTCATTGATTTTATTCGGTCATAATTTGTTATAGGCTTTGATTGACTTTCTTTATTTGCCATTTTTATCACCTATTACTTTCTGTATTGCATCTTTAAGTGCCTTGTCTACCACATAGGCTTTAAGATATTTCTTTGCTTTTTCTTCTGTTTTAAAAACATAACGAGCTGGAACAATATCTGTATATGGGATTATATCACCACACATATCTTCTACATACTTAAAATAAAGTGCGAAGTATTCTTCACCCTCATAAGTCCTAAAGTTTTTAATTTCAGCCTTTCTTATTACGAGTTTGTTTGCTTCATCTCCCCAATAGCAATTCTGGTCACAATAAGAGTCCCAATGCACACAAGATTGACAGCAAGCAACCTTTTTAATAATTGCCCAAACAGTATCTCCTATTTTATATGTTGACTCAGGATTTTGTCCGTTAACAAGGCAGTTTATTTTTTCTTTAAACTCTATAATTTCATCTTTGGGTACAAGCACCAAATCTGAATTAAGAATATCAGCAGCGATGTTCTCCGCAAGATTGCAACTCTTGCCTATATTTTGAGCAAGGCTATCCCTTATGATTAGTATAAGTTTGTCTTTCATTTCGCACCACCTTCTTCAATCTCCATAGGGCAAGTTGTCTTGTTGTAACCTAACGGACAAACATAATTTGTTTCTCCATAACAATGAGATGCTTTGTATGTGGTAGATACAATCGGGCAATATTTACAATTACCCACAGTAAAATTATCATTAGCATTAAATTTAGTATGCAATATTATTTTCTTCATTCCTTATCTCTCCAGTCTTCTTCTGTGAGTTTTCCTTTTCTCAATACTTTGTAGATATTAGGAAAACCAAGCTGTCTGTAACAATCTTGACACAGACAAAATCTCATAGAAGCAGTATCATCTGTAAGTGAAGGTTTGCTATAAGTATCTTTAACATTATAGGGGTGAGGATTATGTATAACATCTACTGTTATTACATAAGCATTAAGTTCGCAATCTTTCTGACATTTATCGCAAATTACTTTTACCAATATACATCTCTCCTTTACCAACAGCCTATTCCGCAATATTCACAGTAACTATTGCCTATTTTTAAGGCAGCCCCGCACGATGGACACTTGTGAGATGCGGGTTCTTTTAGTGCGGAAAGCAGTTTTTCCTCTTCCTCTCGTCTATTGTTTTCACAGAGCTGTGCCAAGTAATGATATACTTCCTCTGGAGTATCTGTCCATCGAGTAGTGAGTTCAGTTACTTTCTCAGTTTTATTATCCTTCTCCTTGTATAAAACAAATTTATTTTCTGTAAAGTCATTACTCATATAAATATATACAAAGAATTCTGGGTATTCTTTTTCAAATTTATAAAGCATATTAGAATATCTCATTCGCTTTTCTCCTATATAGTATCATACAGTACTTCATATGACGGGTCTGATTTAAGTTCGACTTCACAATGTCCTGACACGGCAGTGCAAACATCTTCCAAGAAGGATAATGCATATGACAAATCCTCTATAATGTCACCAAGTTTCTTGGTTAAATTTACCTCATAAACGATATGACGCTGAAATGAACACAAAGTATAGATTACTTTATTTAAAATGTTCACACTATTTTTTAATTTCTTGAACTCATTATGAGTAAGTACGTAGCGGTCTTTCATATTGTTCTTTCCTTACCTGTGAAAATTGTTTTTATTTCATAATACGAATTTATTTCCACTATTCTCACAATATCATATAAACTATTAGAAGCATACTGTCCTGTATTTTCGTCAAAATAAGAATACTTTAAAGAATGATTTTCAGTTACAAATGCTCCATTTTCAGAGTCAGGTTTACCTACAGTTCCGTTACGGAAAATAATAAGATGCTTGTTATTAAGGTTTCTGAAAATAATATGATTTCTTCTGTCAAATATTATTTCTTCTGTTAATGCTATTGCTCGTCCTTCAACAATGTCTGCCGCTCTTCCAAAGGCTTTACATCCCCTAACAACAACCATAATATCGAATGCAGGAGTATCTCCGCCGTCGCAATATAAATTCTTATCATAGTCAGCTAATTCTAAATAGCCCCTGTCTCGACAAACAAAAATTCCTTCATTAGTATTGGGGTCTTTAACGAAAACTGCCCAAGTACCATCTCTTAATATTACGAAATCCAAGTTCTGAAATTCAAAATTTATCTTTACCATAGTTATCCTCCTTATTTACCAAAGTAAAGTAACCAACGCCATATAGACGCAGTGATTTTCTCTTCTTTAAGTTCTTTAATTTTGCTATTGTTTTCTACATATATGTTAATCTGTCCCTGAACAAGAGTATTAGATTTAAGTTCTGGATACCTTGATGCGAACATCATTACACTTTCGTTGTTCTGTGTTATTTTATCAAATATCTCTGACTCGTATTCCATATAAGCCTGAACCACTGTTGATACACTCTGTTCAATAGCAGTATTCTCTTCTTCATACATAGCAATTTTTTCTTCAATCTTATATGTGCTTATTACAAAACCAAGGCTAATCATCATCACAAGACCAGAAATTATAACAACAGATACCAAAGCACCCATAATAGCTACATTCTCACAGCAAAAGTGGTCTAAAAGAGCTAAAATTATTATTGTAAGTATCAATATTAAAGTACACATAACTCTTACTCCTTAATCTTTCTTTATAATAATAGTTGCATCTTTATCAAAACCAAATTTTCTTTTTAACTCTTCTTCGGTAATGTAAAAAGTATTAGTCTTATCAAAAGGCATTTCTCTATTACCACATTCTTTTTGAGATACTGTTTTAAGTTTTTCTTGCATAGCTTTCGGACTAGCACAATGGCAATTATGACGAAGTACTTTTACAATATTATATTCTGGTATAGAAGGGATTTCCAGATATTCATCATACCAATGACAAGGAAGATAGTCATTAGTAAATACAATATCGAAGTTTGTTATATCTCTGATTACTATACCAACATTCCCGTCCGCAGTTAAAACATAATCACCATTTTTTAAATCATTTAATCTAAAACTGTCATTTATTACTTTATTAAAATCATATGTAGAAAGTCTTGGGGCTAAAGTCTTTAATTTAATTCTCGAGTCATTTAAGGAGTCTTTGATAATTTTAACTGAATATCTTATCAAATCCTGCACGGTAGTAGTACTTTCATTATAAGGAAAAGCTTGACACACTGCTTGTTTATCGCAGTCTTTATCCCTGACTAAAAGTTTCTGATTATATTTAGTTTCTATTTCGACTACATCCTGTAATATCATAAGAAAACCTAAACTTATTTGAGTTTTTTCTTCATCGAATTTCATATTCCATTCAAACTCTGCAAAGTTTCCAGTTCCCACTGCGGGGTGGATAGTTTCGAGTATAACCTGTGACCATATTCTCTGGTATTCTTTTAATACAGGGGTCGTATATTTTTCAACAATAGTCATTGAAACACACCTTTCTTTTTTTCTTTTCATATATATTATAACATATTTTTGTTATAAAATCAAAAAGATAAGATAGACGGGACTACCTTATCTTTTTGCTTTACTATGTTTAGTTTGCTTTAAAGTTAAAAATAGGAGTTATGCGTTCAAGTATTTCGACAGTAGGTTCAATGCATTCCATTATCTCCTGATAGTCTTTGTAAACGAAAGGAGCCTCGTCAAGAGTGCATTCGTTTACACAAGTAGTATATATACCTACCATAGACTCTTCATATTCAGTAACAGTGAATATTTCTTTTGCTTTTGAGCGGGAGTAGAGTCTACCTGCTCCGTGTGGAGCAGAACAGTTCCAGTCAGTATTACCTTTACCTTTGCAGATAAGAATACCGTCACGCATATTGAGAGGAATTACAAGAATTTCATCTTTCTTCGCGGAGATTGCTCCTTTACGAAGTACGATATTATTTTCATCAGAAAGGTCAATATAGTTATGGATAGACTCGATATGCTGAAGTATTTTTCCTCCCATAGCATTTACTATTGCATTGAGCATTGTAAATCTATTTTTGTTAGCAAAATCCTGCATAATAGCAACATCGTGTAAGTAGTCCTGCATATCCTGACCTGTAAGATAAGCAAGGTCTGCGTTAACAACAATTTTATTAGCCTTAATCCAAGCTTCACGCTGTGCAGGTTCAATTTTCATTAACTCTTCACGCATAATTCTCTGATTATGTTCTACTATTCTCTTTTCAGCAAGACGCTGATAATATTTTGCAACAGCAAGTCCTATGTTGCGGGAACCAGAATGTACTGCAAGCCCGCCATTTTCATATGCTTCGATAAAGTGGTTTCCGCCACCAAGAGTTCCTAACGCTTTTCTTGCTCTTGCTTTTACTTCATTAGTAAGTTTATCCCAACAACGAAGTTCCTCAAAAGGAAAAGCCTTGTTGCAGTTATGAACTTCTGTTCCGAAAGGAATTTTCTCACGAATTACTCTATCAAGTTCATCAAGACGAAAGATAAAGTCAATATCAGTTTTAACGAAGTCAACTCCGCAACCTATATCTACTCCTACAAGATTAGGGCATACTTTATCTGTAACTACCATAGTTGTACCGATAACACAGCCAGCTCCCGCGTGAGCGTCAGGCATTATACGGATATGAGCATTTTCTCCCACAGGAGAATTAGCAACAGCACATACCTGTGAAACTGCTTCTTCTTCAATAGTTTTGGCATATACTTTTACAGTACCGTATTTAGAGTCCATTATAAACATCTGTATCAACTTCTTTCTCTTTTGTTTTATTCTATATATATTATAACATAATTTTTATAAAAATAAAAGAAGAAAGGGTATTGCTACCCTTTCTTTATATTTAAAATACTCCGTCTGCGGGAAGCATATTATCCAATAGCCCTATGTCGTCTTTTGGGAGCGGGTCTTTAAATATGTCAAAGTAATGTTTCCTTTCTATATACTTAAATCTTTTCTTCGCCAGAAGACTTAAATCGTAATTAAGTATATCTTCGAGACGGGCTATAATACGCTGAACCCCGCTCCAACTACCCGTTTCAATACTTGTATGCTCGTTTATGTAGCCTGCACTTACATTACAACCACCTATTTTCCAACCAGACATAAGGACAGATATATCAGATATGGTTCCTATCTGCTCTACAAAACCAAAACTTTCAATAAAATTTTTAAAAGCCTGATTACTATTCTGATAGTAAACTACTTCATCTACACCCTGTCTATCTACTTCTATAAAGAATTTAAGATTGCGGTCGGGGCATCTTGGTATGTCGAGGATTAGTTTTCTCGCCCCAGTACAACCAACTTCTTCCCCCGTGGTGAAAATTACAGAAGGACGATAGCCCAACTGCAATAGCCTTATGATTATAAAGACGCCGAGCCTATCATCAAGTGCCTGCCCGCCCAAACAATGTATAGTGTCCATTTTTTCATCAATAAATGTAATAGGCTCAAATTCTTCTGCTACAATTGACAAGTCACGAATGGTATCCACATGAGCCACCATACATATAGGTATAATACCTTTTGCATAGATATATTCCTCTGTTGCGATTACATTATCATAAAGTGTGCGAAGGTATAAACATAGGATTTTAAGTAATCTTTTTTCATCAAGAGAGCATATAAATTTAAGTAGTGATTTTTCTGATGTTTCATTAAATATTTTATGAATTAACTCTTTCTTTTGTTCAAATGCTTTGTCCATTCTTTTCCACCCACATTCTTGATATTTCTACTACTGTTGGACATATATGACACATATTTTCATTAAGTAAGCAATCTCTGCGGCAGACCTTTCTTGCTACACCGAAGTTGGTAACAAGAGTCGGGTTATAAATCTCTTCTTCCAAACCATATATGATGTTATGTAGGAAGCCGTTCCAACGACCTTTCGTATAAATCTCGTAAAGGACATCTTGACGCACTATAGACCCAGCTTCTGAACTCTCTACGTCTTCTGTATAGAACTCGCATATGTCTACATATTCTTCATATAACTTAATATCTTCGGGGCGGATGAAGAAGCCACAAGCCCCCTCTATGTCAGAAAAGTTTGGATATACTCTGACATTGATATTATGCTTGGCACAATATTCTTTGACTGGTTTAAGTTCAAAACCCAGCTCCCCGCACACATAAATATCACTTACGCCCATACCAGCCATATGATGAACCTGTGTTCTTGTATTACACATAGTATTGAAGAAAAAGGGAGTTTCTGTTCTGTATAATTCTCTGAATATTACAGAGTAGTTTGGAGAGTAATAGTTGATTTTAAAAGCAACATTACCTCGATTTTTAGCAAACTCCGCATATGTTTCCATTTGCTTTTCTATCTTCTCTCTATCTGTGAAAGGTACATTTTCTTTTGTTAAGTCAATAACTATTCTTTGCTCGGGGGTATATTGCTTACCGAACCTTTCTAATGAGTCCATAGGGCAAAAGAATGAAGGTTGCTTGATAATTATTTCATCAGCGGTAGCAATAGCATCGCTACCTCTAAAATATCTTATAGCATACTTCAAATGCAACAACTCCTTTTAATGTTTCTTTATTTTATTATAACATAAATTTTATAATTCTTCAACATCATCATCTTCTGCCAGAGGGTCTTCTTTTTCAAGGAGCCCCTGTAAAAGACTGTAAGCTAAATAGTCTATATACAGGTCAGCTAACCCCTTCCACATATCGTTATAAGTTTCTGTTGAAGTTTTCTCTCCAACCTTATCCCTTATAGCTCGGTTGGTAAGGATTTCTTCTTTTGTAAGGGGAGTACCGTCTTCCCGCACATTAGCAAACTCAATCTTTATTTCTTCTGTGAGATATTCCGTAAGACACTTCTTACAATCTTTCTTACCATTACAAGTTTTGCATTTGTCAATAGAGTATGCACTACCGAATAAATCAACAAATGTTTCAACGGGCATTCCCTTGATTAAATCGTATCTTGTCATATTTCAGACCCCTTTTCTTTTGTTATTATACCTTTATATTATAATTATATCATATTTTTATATAAAAATAAAGGGCGGGCTTTATGCCCGTCCTTTATCAAAATGGAAGGAAGTATATACTACTGAGCAAGAGCATAGCCAACAAGGCGTCTGTCTCCTACCTTGATAGTAGACTTAACGATTTTACCTTCGTCAACAAGAGTTGTAAGTCTTGCACCAACCTTGCTTACAGTTACTTCTTCAAGGTTGTACTTTTCGCAGATGCCTTCGATTGCGGCAACCTGTTCTGTGATAACATCTCTTGTTACAGGTGTTTCTGTGATTACTGAAAGAATGTCGTCCTTGAAGCCCTCAAGTGCTGATGCCTTCTTTTCTCTTCTCTTTGCGGCAGCGTCTGCCTTCTTTGTGAGAGATGTTTCTACTCTTGTAAGAGCGTCGATGTAGTCAGTAATATCTGTGCCACAGATACCTACTGTGCCTTCTTCCTTGAGTTCTACGAGGTAAGCGTTGAGTTTAGCGAGGATTTCTACTGTTGATACTTTCTTTGTCATAATTTTTGCTCTCCTTTTAAAATGTTTTTTGGTTTAGTGGTGTTTGATTTTTATTTTTTTCTTTTCCTTTACTGTAATTATATTATAACATTATTTTTATATTTTTTCAAGGGGTGCGGGAGCGGGGCTTTTAATCTCCTTCCCGCACAAAATAGTTCTTTGGAGTATAGCTCTTGTCCTGAAGGTATTTAGTATATTCTTCAGGTGTGTAAAGAACCTCATATTCCAAGCATTTAGTCAACTGCTTTACGAAATCTTCGTATGTAATATCCTTTATATCCCTTGGAACCTTTGTAAATTCCTGTTCCGAAGTAAGATACTGTGGATATTTACACATAGGTTTAATATAATTCTGTGTATACTCATCAGATACTTTTGTTAAGCCGTTAGTAATTTTAGTAAAATGTGGCTTTATTTCTGGGTGCTTTTCAACATCAAATATGTCATTTGAGCAATCGTTACACAGATTAAATCTGGGTAAATACCATTCGTTCCAGCTGTGAGGGTCATCATAGCGATAAGGACTATAACAATCAACTATATATACTTTTCCGCAACAAGAACAAATGTGAGCTGACTGATATGTCATATTTACACGACCACCAAATCTATTTACCGCCCACCAATCTGTGGTTCTACCTATTTCTTCTCTTACAGCGTCGAGTTTATGTTCACGAAGACAATGAGTGCAGATTAAACGACGAGTTTCTTCAAATCTGTCATTATATCTTTCTCGTATATCATATTCATCTTCGTATTCTTCACACCATTCTTCGCAACCTTCTTTATATGAAGTACAACCTTCACATCTGTTACCCACTCCATTTATAGCATCATAAAATAAATCTTCATCACTATACTCACAGTATGGTTCGAGAACCTCCTCCCCGCAGCATAAACATACATCGGGGCCAGATATGTTAATGATGTGTTCAGACTCAATTCCTTCTCTCATACAACAGAAGTAATCAGTATCTGTATCATTAAACCAGTCATTATACATACCATTAGTAGTAATGAATACTCTCTTGTCGTTTGAACAACTGAAAAATGCTGTATAAGGTTTAATTTCTTCGGATATTTTGATTAAATTTAAGTTTTTAACTGCCATATCACGAAGAACGCCTACGATATACTGTGAGAGGGCACTGTTGTTATAGGGGTAGCCCTTTCCGCTACATATCATAAGGTTATCAACTACAAAGAGTTCACGCCAAGCCTTACTGTTCCAAGTATAGTTTTCCTTATCTTCTGCATCGGGATTAAAGCAGTAAGTCTTTGAGGGTGATTCGATGTATGCACAGATTACGTAGGGTGAATTCATCATTTCTACTGTTCCCTGACAATAGCAACCTCTATCAGAAGTATCAGCATTTAACCAAGTCATACAAGATGACCAATTATGGTTGTTATTACTCATTGTCATAAAATCAAGAGGATGAATAGAAAGACAGAGATTACCCTTGAGGTTCTTATTGAAAACCAATGACTGTAAGGTAATCATTTCATCAATAGTCTTCTGGTCTGTGTCAATCTTATAGTGTTTAATAATGAATTTTAATACCTTTGCAAACTTTGTTCCTGCGGGAAGGACTTTATTGTTTCCTTTTTCATCGGTATAGTTAAAGGGTGACTGAAGACTGTTCTTTGTGAACAGGTTATACCAATCTATGAAGAAGTTGTTTTTTCTGAAAAGGTTATTTGCCAAAACCGATGAAGAAAACTGTGAATAAAGTCTATCTGCTTCTCCTGAATTAAATTTTTTTAACATTTCTTTGGGGATTGTGTCAAGAGGAATTTTTACTATAAACTGATTTCCAAGAAGTTTATAGAGAGTTTCCTTGTTTTCCGCCCAAAATCTGAGGTACTTTTCGTTGCCTATGTAAAGGTTTTCCCTTATTCCGTTATGGGCTATATAGTTATGAATGAGAGTATGGTCTTTTTCTGGTAAAATGCTTAATAAGTTCATCGCTATATACTCCTTTCTTTTTTCCTATAATTATTATAACATTATTTTTAAAAATTTTCAAAAAAGCAAAAGAGAGGCGGGAAAGCCTCTCTACTGAATTATGTTATGTTGTTCTTCTTATAGAATGTCTTGAACGCATCTTCCATTTTTGAG
>Ga0233386_1000042_pt1 | contig 52784 bp, 48 predicted proteins | sample ElkDunMinimDraft_17_FD_191544 | JGI IMG/M metagenome (GOLD analysis project Ga0233386, IMG submission 191544) | Fecal eukaryotic communites from dung pellets of Tule Elk in California, USA - Elk Dung G4 | ecosystem: Host-associated > Mammals > Digestive system > Large intestine > Fecal | place...
TGTCCCTGCCGCCGCCTGCGACCGCAATCGCGGACATCTACGGATGGCGATTCACGTACAACATCGGTGCCGATTCCACGGACGCGGTGCGCGTCGCGACGTACACGTTCATGGATAACGCCGCAGCCGTGAAGGCCGATCCGAGCGACCCGGCAGCGTACGCGCTGGCGGTACAGCAGTCCGATGAGCGCGGATACATCGAAGACGAGCGTTTCTTCGTGAACGACGAAACTGCCATTTCGGAGTACGCCAAGGCGCAGCCTGTCGCCGAGGCCGCGTATGCAGAGTTGCGCGGCGAGCAGTAAACGTTGGGGACGTGCCGTCACCGCAGTTAGGAGGCATTTTCGTCGCCGCCCTGCGGCTGGCAGCTACTCCCTCCCCGTCTCATAAACGAGGCCGGCCCGGCATCTCGTTCTCCGTTCTCTGGAGCGGTCGAGGTGCCGGGCCAGCCTCGTTCGGAATCGCAGGGGGCGCGGCGTTCTAGCCGGTAGAAGACCCCCCATCGATTCATCAATGTCCCATGCCGATACCGCCGTCGACGTTGATGACGCTTCCGGTGATGTACGCGGCACCAGGGCTGAAAAGGAACGCCGCCGTAGCTGCGATCTCTTCGGGCTTGCCGAATCGGCCCAACGGGATGTGCTGCTTGGCGAGCTCGATGTTCTTCTCGCCGAGAGCGTCGGTCATGTCGGTCTCGGTGAATCCGGGTGCAAGGACGTTGCAGGTGATCGAACGGGAGCCGAGTTCGCGGGCCACCGAGCGTGCAATACCGACCACACCGGCCTTGGCGGCGGCATAGTTGACCTGACCCGCCGATCCGGACAGACCGCTGACCGAGCCGATGATCACGATGCGTCCGGAACGTGCCTTGAGCATGTTGCGGGTTGAACGCTGCACGACGCGAAAGACACCGGTCAGGTTGGTGTCGACAACGCGCGAGAAGTTCTCGGTGTTCATGCGCATCAGCAGGGTGTCGTCGTTGATACCGGCGTTGGCCACCAGACCTTCGACGGGGCCGTCTTCAGTCTCGATGTGCGTGAAGGCCGCATCGACCGACGCATCGTCGGTGACATCGCATTCGATGCCGTGTACACCGTCAGGGACGGATGAGCCGCGGTGCGTTCCCCATACCGTGTGTCCTTCCTTGACGAGCTGGCTGGCAATGGCCGCGCCGATGCCGCGTGTTGCACCGGTGACGAGAACGCGCACTGATAGTTCCTTCCGAGTTGACGATTCGTAGATGGTGGTTGGTGGGTGGTAGGTCAGGCGAGCTGTTCTTCGAGAGCAGCGTGCCGTTCTTCGACCAGGAGGATGATTGCCACAGGGTCGCCGTGCCGCTCACGGGTCGAATGCAGCGGAAAGGATGCCGCGAGGAACGGAACACCGTCGATCGTGATCTTCTGCTCTGCATCCTCTGGAGCGTCCGGCCTGGCCAGCTCGGCAAGGTCGACCTGCTCGAGGACCTGAGAAATGCGACTTTCCCCCAGTGGGGCGTGCCTTCCGACGGTGGTGATCGGGATCGTCTGACGGGCTTCCACGAGCAGCAGCGTCGCATTGCTGTATCGGACGAGCGAGGAAATGTTCGCTTCGAGCATCTCTCGCTTGTCGAGCTGCATGGTGAGGCCGTAGAGGAGGCGCTGGTCGTTCTTACGCACTCGCAGCCGGCAGCTGGACCAGAAGTGAACCCAGGTACCACCGGGCCGCAGGCTCCAGTAGGAATCGATGAGCAATCCGTCTTCGCCGGTCAGCGCGTCGTAGTAGCCACCGACCATATTCCAGGCGTCTTCTGGGTTCAGGTAGGTGAACAGGTACTGGACGTGGCGTTCCTCATTGGCTTCGCGGCCATCGCCGATGAGCGACGGGTTGTCGCCAGTGGTCCGGGTGGTCATCGCCGCCATGTCGAGAATCCACGCGTTGTAGGTCGGCCGCGGGCCGGGCTTGTCTGTCCCGATCCAGGCGATCAGGCCGACCGGTGTTCCGTCCGAGGCATCTACCTGGTGGGTTTCGATGTGCATGCCGTCGACTTGTGGGATCGAACGGCCTTCGAGGGCTGCGGAAAGGACCGCCCTCACTACTGCCTCGCCGGTCTTGTCCAAGCCGAGCGATTTCGCCCTGTGCAACGGCCGAGCGACGCGCTCCCCCGCGGCCGAGTGCACGAAGATGTCGTTACCTAGTTGGCTGCCGATGATGTCGACGGCAATCCATGTCCCCGAAAGTGCCATGCAGGTCAGGTTATGGGACGCGCCCTATGGGCTATCAGCCGCCATATGTCTGATACGGGTGACTGTTACAGTGACGTATGTAACAGTATTGCATCGTTCGATTCCTCTGGGTATGTTCCCTTCTGCTCGGGGGAGTGTCTCCTTCGTGCTCGCGCCAGTCGGTGAGTGATTCCCGTCTGGAAGCAGAAGGCCCACGAAAAATCGTGAGGTCTGCTTCCAGCTACCAGGAATCGGAGGACGGCATGCAAATAGCGAGCACCAGGATCGAGAGACGCGCGACGGCTTCACGAGCGGGACAATTACGCAGGTGCTCCCGGCGGCCTATTCCGGGCACGCTCATGTGCTGCACGCAGCTCGTCTTCCGAGATCCCGAGGGCTGCGGACAGTTTTTGCGCCGCAGCATCCGAGAGCGAAACCACGCCACGCTCAACCGAACTCACTGTCTGGGTGGGGAGGCCGGCCTTGGCGCCGAGCTGAGGCTGCGTCAGACCCAGCAGCACACGGAAGTCTCCCGGGTAGCGATCGTCCTCCGGGACCAACACGACGTCGGCGATCGTCACGCCCAGCACCTCGACAACGCGTGCGAGCAGGTCCACCTGCGGAGAAGCGGCACCGCTCTCCCAGCGACGAAGGGTTTCGGTGCCAATCTTGGCCAGTCGCGCAGTTTCTGTCTGCACAAAACCGGCCTCACGCCGCGCTTGGCGCAATGCGTCCGGACTGAACCCCCGTATGACTCGACGGCTCACCGTGCGCGTCCTCCTCGTGAAGTGGTCATCGCTAGACACTGTGCAACCCTCTCGATACGATGTGCGCATACGGGTAGAGAATTATGGCTGAATAGAATAAGGATAAGGGGGTGGTGGAATTGAGCACAGAAAAGAAACGGTCCCCCAGCTGTTGACGCAGCTGAGGGACCGTTCAGAGTGCAAGCCGACTGTTGACGCAGTCGGACAAGCCAGAGGAACGCGGGTTAGCCCCCCCGCGACCTCGATTGCAGATATGGAGCCTGCGATGAACACGTTAGTTGGCACTGGGCCCCTTCGCCTAGTGACGGGTCGCCCAACCCCCCCTCCCCAAGGGGCCCGGCGTGCACCTTCGAGTAGCAAAGATCCTCGCCATATCCTTGCTCGGCACCTGCCGAACATGACCGGGACCGCGTGCTCGACCTGCCACTTCGTCTATTCCAAGGAACAGCCGCTGTGCCCGCCCGTCGCCGAGGCACTGCGTCAGGTGGCGACGAGTGCGCCTACCAAGTCCCTCAGCAACTACTCCACGACCCGACTCCGCGCGATGCAGCGAGAGCACTGCGGCACCGGCCGCTGCCGCCGGTGTGGCTTCGTCTATACCCCGAGCGTGCGGCTGTGCCCCACCTCGCGCCGTATCGCCCTGGAACTGGAAACCCGGTTCAAAGCCCCCATCAGTGAGATCAAGGCGGGCCAGGGCCTGTGCTCCGGAAAAGGTGCTGCGTGGACTGTCACCGGAAACGAGTCCGCCCCATTACGACAAGCCGTCGCTGCGTGTGCACAGTGCCCGTTACTGTCCCAGTGCAACGCAGAGTTGGAACGCAAGCTCTCCAGCGGCGAGAAGATCAGTGACCAGATTCTGGCCGGCCGACTGTTCTCCACTCAGGGCGTCGAGATCGCTGTCGAGAAGTTCGACGAGTACGCAGACCGGCGCGGGATGAAGACCAAGGGCCGGAGCAGCCGATCTCGGCGCCGCGCGGCTGGTTGTTCGACGCCTACTCCGATGCCTGCTGCGAGTGACCAGCTGACGCTCTTTAAGTCGGTTGCTGCATGAAGCCCGGGGGGAACGATCCGACTGCTCTCGATCGGGACGGCCGTGAATGGACGCTCTTCGCTCTCAATGGCCAGCTGAAAGGCCGTCTCAGCCGAGAAGGCGCAGCTACCGTCATCTGGGCCCTCGACGAGCTGGTCGAGATGCACGGCCCCTTGACCCTGCTCCCTCCTCAGCCCGCTGTCACCGGCGGGTTCGCTGCGATTGCCGACACTGTCGGCCTCGTAGCGTCCGATCCAGAAACGGCCTCGATCGAACAGATCCGAGAGGTCGCCGCGTTCGCACAGTCGATCGTCCTGCCACAAAGTCGACAGAGTGCGTGACCCATTCCATGCGTCTCACCAATCCCATGCGTGCCTCCACTCCGAAGAGTCCTGCGCATGGTGTGATGTGGGGTGCTGTAGTGGGTCGAAAACACAGGAGGTGCACCGATGACTGAGTGATCCAACGGATGACCCAGCAACTAAACAGTGCAGTGATATAGCCCAAAAAAAGAGAAGCCCCCAGGTGGGGGTGGGTTTCAGGAGGAGATCCGCCGAAGGATTTGGAAGATCCTTCGCCACTTGAGGGAGATCGTCTGGCAGGACGATCGCGCTCTGGGTGAGTGTCCGAAGTTGGAGCTTCAGATACTCGTTACTGCTTCCCCGAAGGGACTTACCTTGCCAGGTACGTCTCAGGGTAGCGCACACCCTGAAACAGGCTCAACCGTTCAGTTTTTTACGACCCCCGGCGTGTCGCCCGAGGTCAGTGATGTTGACTTCCCCCTCCCCCAGCCTTTCGCTGACGAGGAATGGGAAGCGATCGTCGCTGCCGCGGTAGCGAACGTCGCCGCAATCGAAGCGGCTCAATGCCAGGACGACCCTGCCGAAGCAGCCGTCCAGGACCTTCTCGAAGCCCAGCCAGCCGGCGCGCGCGCCGCACTGACGCTGCCTGTTCCCGCAGGTGCCTGCGCCCGCATCCCGACCTGGCACAGCCGCCGATACTGGCTGACGCTGTGCGAGTGGATCGCTACCAACACCGTCCGAGGAAAGGCCGCCCTCAAGCGCCACGGCATCGCCGCAGAGACGTTTCTGAAGGTCTGCGCGGCTCATGCCGAGTACGCAGACTCCCCCACCGGCCGTGACGTAGCGGCCACCCTTGCCGCCCTCGCTGGTCGGTCGCAGCTGTCGACCGACCAGCTCAAGCGCGGCCGCCGCGTCCTCAAGACGCTCGAACTCGGCGTAGAACTCGCCCGTGGGAAAAAGCTCAACGGCCACGAACGAGAAGCTGCGGCGCGGCTCTACGCCCAGACCCACGGACAGGCCCCGAAACGGCTCCAGAGCGGCGCAGCGAGCGTGTGGGCGCTGTCTGCGCCGCTCTGGGCAGTTGAAGCCATGCCCGCCCCCGAGAAGCCCAAGAGGCGGTCGCGGAGCCGGTCTGCGCGGCGAGCACTGAAGACACGGGCATCCTCCTCCCGCCCGGTTTCGTCGGTCCCGCGCAGGTCACCGCGTTCCGCACCCCAATCTTCTAGTAGTTCTTTTCTCGTGTGTCTTTCCGTTAGGAAAGATCACCAAGCGCGCGAGCGCGCGGGCGAAGAACACTCAACACCGATCGAGACTCGTCCGCTGACGCTCCAGCGTGCAGCAGCAGAGTTGGTCGAACGTGTCCCAGCACTTCGTGCCGTCGTTGGCCTCGACGAAGCGACCGGAAAACGTCGAGGTCATATCGGATCGGTCTGCGACCTGCTTGTCGAAGCGGGGATCGATACAACTCGCTGGACAGGTGCCGACATCGCACAGGTCCTGAACCACGATGGAGCGACCCGAGGCTGGATGTGGCCAGCAGCAGAAGCGATGACTTCCCCGCTGAGATTGGTTGCCTTCCGGCTCTCTCAGCTCGACTGGAGTGGCCCGTCCCTAACCGAGCGCAAGGTTCACGGCCGCGAACTGGCCGGAGAATGCCCGGCCGAGGCTGCCTACCGCATGATCAAGGCCCACCGACGGACCCGCACGGCCGTCTCGGCGGAGCAGGCCCCTCCGGCCTCTGACAAGCATCGACGAGCGATTCGCGAGAAGTTGACAGCTGACCTGGCAGCGAAGAAGGTGGCCCGCGCTCTGGCCTCGGTACATGTCGGATGACTACGCAGGGAGGGACGTGTCATCGAACCTGCTCAGCGCGTCACGGCGTTTGGGAAATGGGCCGCGCCGAGCCAAAGCGCTGGCCTGAAGGCAACGAGTGCATAGGCTACGAAACGAGTCGCGTGAGCCTGGAGCGAGCAGGAGGACGGAAGTGACCATAAGAAGTAAGCAGGCCCCCCGTTCGCATCCCCGTGTCCTGGTCAGTCGATCGGTAGACGAGAGGCGGAAGGTCTCTCGCAACGCGGACTCAGTGAGAGAACGGCTTCGGAACGGCGCGCAGCTGATCGTGGTCGACAGCGGCGATCGGGTAATCGACCTGTCCGAAAAGGAACTGCGGGCGAAGCATGAGTGGACGCTGCGGATCGTGGGCACGTCGAAGGTCCGAATCCACCTCTCCACTCCCCTGCCGGCCACCGCGCAGATCGTTGCGACCGGAAGATCCTTCGTAGAGGTCACGGGACGAGTAACAGTCCATGCCTACACCCATGCCACTGTTCACGCATTCGATCAATGCACCGTTCACGCGTGGAATTACGCCGCAGTCAGTGCCTGCGACTCGGTCGTCGTCGTTGCGGTAGACGACACCGAGATCGCTGCGTACGACCATGCACGGGTGGACGCCAGCGATCGTGCTCGAGTCACCGCGGCCGACTTTTCCTCCGTGCGTCTTTCTGGAGATGCCAGCGCCGCTGTCGCGCGCGGCGTGAAGGTCACAGGCCCCGCTCGTACCAACGTTCACGTCGCTTCCTCTGGCCTCCTCACGTAGCCAGCCCCGCTGACAGCCCGATCCCCTATAGCCCATATGGGCTATAGGGGATCGGGCTGTCAGCGGCGGAGCCAGGCGGCGCACCGGGGCTATCGGAGTGCTGGGGGTAATGCCTCAGCAGCCATTGCCTGAGCGGATAAAAGCGCACATGAGGTGCTGCAATGACAGACTTCGGTAGATGCGTTGAGCACACCATACCTATGCGAACCAGATAGTAACTGCCGGTAGATGATCTGTGCTGTGCTGGAGACATATCATCTTCTCTAAGATAAGTTCAGCTGTTCTGTAGTACATAGAGCGTATATAAGCTAATATTAGTACCCATATGGGAAACGAAAGGGGAGGCAATGACGATCACCGCGATCGCCAACCTCAAGGGCGGGGTGGGCAAGACGACCGTCGCCAATGGGTTGGCCCACGCCGCGGCCGCGGCCGGAAAGTCATGTCTGTTGATCGATGCGGACATGCAAGGAAACTCGACGAAGCATCTCACCGGGTACTCGGCGACCGAACCCTCACCGAAATCGCTCGCTGATGTTCTGGATCGCAATGTGGACCTTCCGGCCCGGGAGGCGATCATTCCTGCGCGCAGGGAAGCGATACATGTGCTTCCTAGCGGGTTCGGCGATTTGCAGGCGGTCAGCGACCAGCTCGGCACCAAGCCGGGCGGGGAGATGGCGTTCGCTCGGGCGCTGAAGAAGATCTCCGGCGACTACGACCACATCTTGATTGACTGCCGTCCTGCGATCGATCTGGTCTCGCGCAGTGCGTTGTACGCCGCGGACAACGTCCTGGTCGTTGTGCAGCCTGAGCAGGATGCTCTCGACGGATTCGACGCAATCCGGGACGCTCTCGACGACATCGCCGAGTACATGGACAAAGTGCTTCCGCTTGCAGGCGTCGTCGTCAACCGGGTCGACGGCCGTCGCGGCGACCATGCCAAGTCGATCGAATACCTCAAGCAGTACGCGGCCGAGGACGGCATTGCGATTCTCGGCGACCTCATCCCGCAACTCGCCGACATCTCCAAGCTCACGAACGTCGGCATGGGATTCGATCAACACCCCAAGTCGCCGGCCTGGGCGCGCAACCTCCACGCGACATTTACCGAGATCCTCGAGAAGGTGGCTTCCTGATGAGTGGCATCCCAGAACCCACGCGACCGACGCCTCGCAGGGCGCGCAACACGTTTGCACAAGCCAGGGAATCCCTCGCGGCCGACGACGCCATCTCCGCAACGCCAGCGCCCGTTGCGCAACAAGCTGGTGCAACGCCGGCCCCCGTTGCGCAACAAGCTGGTGCAATGCCGGCCCCCGTTGCGCAGCCGGCAGCACCCGCTCCGAAAAAGCGGAAGGTCGCCACCACCGACATCCTGCTTTCGGTGTCGGAGGAGCTGAAGGAGCGCATGGTTGCAACGCTGGAGCACACACGCCCGCGCACCGGCATCACCAGCCAGCAGCAGTTCATCCGCATTGCGATCGAGCAGCTGTGCAAGCGTCTGGAGTCCGACTTCAACAACGGCGAGGCATTCCCGCCTCCGGCGCAGGGAGTCAACCTATAGCCCATATGGGACATAGGGGATATGGGTACAAGTATGGACATTGCACGTGGTGCAACACCTCTACCAGCGCCGTTGCGCAATTGCGCAACCCCGAATCCTCCAGCAGCCACTATGCAATGAGACCCCGCCGGCTGGTACCCGGCAGGGTCTCTGCGACCGGGACCACCGTGGAAGGAACCCCGATCTATGACCGACTTTAATCTCCGCGCGGCGCGACTTCAGCTGTACGGACTTCTTGCAGCGGTGCTCCTCGCGGCACTGCTCGCCGCTGGGATCACCACCGGCGCATTCATTCTTTCGTTCTCCGTCCTGAAGGACCTCGCTGTGCAAGGCATGCTCCCCGCTGAGCACGCCTGGATTTTCCCTGCGATTGTTGACGGCGGAATCCTCGGTGCAACCATTGCTGTGATCGTCCTGAGCAAGATCAGCGGGAGCGCAAAAGGGCGCAACTTCTTCCTCTGCCTTCTGATCGCCGTGGTGTTCGTGAGCGTTGCAGGCAATGCGTATCACGCCTATCGGGCCGCGCAGGATGCTGCACAGACCATCGCCGGAGGCGCCATCCTGGGGTTCAACCCCCTTGCACCGACGGTTGCGCCGATTATCGCGGTGATCCCTCCGTTGCTGGTCTTGGCCTTCACACATGGCATCGGCATCCTCATCAAGGCCATCGGATCGGCCTTCACCGAGTACAGCGAACTGGTCAAAGCTGCCGATGCAACGTCGACGTCCGTTGCGGCACCTGACGACATCTCCGGCGCCGACCCCCGTGCCGCTGCAACGTCGGCCCCCACCATTGCGTGGACTTCAACGGAACCCGCCGAACCCAGACCCGTCACGAAGACCGACGAGTGGAGCAGCGACGCCGCCGCTGCGTCCGAGCGGACGCCTGTTGCGCACGACGTTGCACTCATTGCGCACGACGTTGCATCTGTTGCGCACCACGTTGCATCCGTTGCACCTGAAGGCACGCCGTCGCCGACTCCCGAGACGGTTGTTGCGGATGACATCGCAACGGCCGCGATCGTCGAAACAGCACCGGCGCCTGAGCAGAGCACCCGCGCGCTTCTCGAGTTCATCGACCAGGTTCCCGGCCTCTCTGAGGAAGTACGCGAGACCGCGCGGATGAAGATCAGCACTCCGGACTTGACGTTCGCGGCGATCGCCGAGCGAACCGGTGGTGTCGCCACCAGCACCGCATTGCGTCGCTACAACAAGGCAGAAGAGGCAGCACTAAAGGCTGGCTTTACCATGCCGCCGCTGCCTGACTTGGGCGAAGGTTCCCTCGGTCGCGAACACGTCGAGGAACGTGAGCTGGTGACAAGCTGATGACCGACCACGGAGGAGAAGAACAGTTCGCCCTCTTCGGAATCCCCGAAGAAGGCGATCACGAAGAACTGAATAGTCCCGAGCCCGAGCCCGAGCCCGAGACGATGCAGCATGCGGAGACGCGGGAAGAAGGCCCCGAGCACGACGCAGACGCCACGGAACAAGAGGCCGACACCACCGTCGAGGCACCAGAACTCAATCCGCGACCGTGGGAATCTCTGCCGGTAACCACCGATGCCGACGGCCACGCGATCGTCGTCACCGCCGAGGCCACCTATACCCCCTCCGGTGCGCGCCTGACCGGTCCGGTCGACTCGATCGAGAAGCTGGACAAGTTGCTGCACTGGGCAGCGCTGACCCCGCACGGACTCACCGCGCAGGTGTGGTTCGTCGGCATCGACTCGTGCGCTCAACTCGGGTGGACCATCGACCCCGGCAGCGAAGACGACGTCGACGACCTCGAACAGCTCCGCCAACGTGCTGCATCCGAACTCACTGAAGCCATCGCGGCGACACTGCCGCCGCTCATCGCCGCCGGCTGGGAGCTGCGGGGCGAGCCTGGCTTCGTCGTGCACCTGGTCCGCAAGGTCGGCAAAGCCACCCAGATGGTCGACCTGATCCTCGAGCCGTACGTGTGGACGTACTGGAACAAGGACTTCGGCTGGGGTAACCGTGTAGGAGACATGGGTATCCTCGGCAACCCCACCGCCGGCACCTACCTGCCTGACGACGATCAGCCCGCCGCCCGCGAACTCGGTCGGCGTCTGGCCTGGTCGGTCAAGCATCTCGACACCCTGCCCGGGCCCACTCCCGCTCGCACCGGCGCTGCGGTGCTGGACAAGATCCGGCGCGAACGCCTCCGCACCGGAAAAGGCATCGTCGTCACCGCCGGCGGCCCGATCCCGCCGATCGACGGTGCACCGCGTGGGGACTTCGAGCCGGCCGCCGGGTGGTCCCGGATTCCCGACACCGACGATCTCGATGGCGCTACGGAGCTGGTCACCATCGACCAGCGTGCCGCGTACCTGGCCTCGGCGGGCATGCTGTCCTTCGGCTACGGCCGCATCCGCAACCTCACCGGCGCCGACGCCGCGGCCGCAGCCGCAGCCGACAAGCCGCCCTTCGGGATCTGGCGCGTGACACTGCCCGCCGCGGGCCAGTACGCGTTGCCGGCAAAGCTGCCGTTGCCGCACCCGGCGATGCTCGACGACCAGCCAGTACAGACCTGGATCACGACCGTCAGCCTCGAAGGACTGTGCGCACCGATCGCCGACGGCGGCATGGGCCTGGACCTCGACGATCTCGACATCACCGAAGCCTGGATTTACGAAGAACAAGGCCGCGCCCTCGACAAGTGGGCCAAGATCCTGCGCGAGGCCCGCACCGTCGCCGTGGACACCAATGATGCGGCGATGAAGCGCTTCCTCGGGGCCTGCTACAAGGGCTACGTCGGGCGGATGGTCAACCCGGACATGTGGACCGCTACCCGGATGCAGCATCACCATCAGCCGCTGTGGCGGGCAGCAATCATGGCGCACTGCCGCTGGCGCGGCCGCCGAGTGGCGATGCGCATCGCACGTGAGACCGGACGCTGGCCGATCCGCACCATGACCGACTCCTGGGTCTACCTGGTAGGGGAGGGGCAGACCCTCGCCGATGACAGCGATGCCTTGGGCAAGATGACTTTGGAGAAGCACGTCGGGCTGACCGACGAGATGCTGCTGTCGTTCGCCTCCGCAGAGACCACTCACGACGTTCGTCTCGCGATCGCCGCAGCGTACGGTTCACCGGACGAGGAGGACTAGATGGCACTGCATCTTCCCAAGCCTCGGTCGAAGGCCGTGGCGCAGAAGGCCGTCGGCCTCGACGGCATGAAGGTCAAGGTTGCCGCGGCCGCGGCGGCGGGGGTGGCCAAGGCACAGGAATCCAGTAGTGGACTGGCCGGCCTGACTGCGAAGGTCCCGATCAAACAGATACGCAGCGAGATCGGCAACGACGGTCTTCGCCAGGCCGCGATCGATGCCGGTGCCAAGCCTCCGTCGGACCGCACTCTGCGCCGGTGGGCGCAACAGGACCGCATCCCTCACGCGTCGATCGCCGAACTTGCGCAGCGCCGCGCCGCAATCGCGCGGCTTGGCGGGGTCAACGAGGTGGCGAAGAAAATCGGTCGCAGCCCGTCGTCGGTGCGCAAGTACATGTCGGGAAAGACCAACGAGTTGCGCAACGACGCAAAGTCCAAGCTCAAAGCCGCAAAAGCTCAGGTCACCATGCACCAGGCCGGTGTTCTCAAGCCGGACGGAACCCCAAAGATCGCCACCATCCGCGTCACCGGCCGTGTGCATGTTCGCAACGGCGATGAAGCCGGATACGACTTCCGCACCCGCACGCTGGACTTCGGTAACTCCGACGTCCCCTTCAGTGCAGAAGAGTCTCAAGCTCTCGCTATGGCACTGGCAAACGACGACCAGGCGCGTGTCGTGGCAATCCTCGAACGCCATGCCACCCTGGACTATCCGGAGAGCAAGGGCTTCGACGTTTACGGTGATCAGTTCGGCTTTCACTTCGATGCCATCGACAAACTCGATGTCACCTGGCACTGAGGCAAGGTCACCGAGGGCCGCTTCCGCTATGCGGGGCGGCCCTCGGCATTTTCGTGCGTGTTCTTGAGGCGGGACATTTGCGCAGTTCAATAGGCGCAAATGCGGCCCGATGAACGATTCACCCCGTTGGGAAAAAGCCCGGTCATGGGTGAACGTATGCAGGCACATTCCCATTCGGCCATCAGAGGTGCCCATGCCTGTCAGACGTTCGAGGTCCCGCCGCACCGTTGCGCTGGTTGCCACCGCGACCGTCGCGAGCGGGAGCGTGCTACTCACTGCACCCGCAATTGCGCATGCGGCTCCAACCCATTGCGCGTCGACGTTCAACCTCTTCATTCCCGGCACCTGGGAGACCGACGAGAACGCTGACCCCAGTCAGCCGGTGGGCATGCTCAAGCCGATTGCGGACGCGCTCGAGAACACCCACGGCAGTGCCGTGGAGGTCTACACGTTGCCGTACATGGCCAGAGCCTTCGACAACGGTCATACCTACGCCGACAGCAAGGCCGACGCGGTGTCGAAGGCCAAGCAGGTGCTCGCAGACGTCGCGAACTCGTGCCCCCGTACGAAGTTCACGATGATCGGCTACTCGCAGGGCGCGGACGCTGCCGGCGACATCGCCTCCGACATCGGCAACGGTAGAGGGCCCATCGACGCCAGCCGTGTACTCGCAGTCGGCCTGTTGGCAGATCCTGGAGCAGGAACGACAGGGGCAGCGACCGTGGGTCCGCGCACTTCCGGGCAGGGCATCGCTGATCCTCGACCCCAGGGAATGGGGGCCCTGTCCGGCCGCGTCGCCTCGATCTGCGACCCGGGGGATCTGTACTGCTCGATCGAGAAGGGATCGAGCCCATTGCTCGGCTCGCTCGGGTCGATCCTGAGCAAGAGCCCGAGCGTCGGTGATGTCCCCACTGCGGGGTCTGGAGGCACCACGCAGCTCGCCGCGGCTCTGACCTCTGACTTCTCTGATGCGGACCTGCCAGCTCTGGGGGCGAAGGTGGCCACTCTCGGGCAGCAGCTGACCGCACCGACTGTCGATATCGACCAGGTGGCCGATACCGCCCGATCCATTGCGAAGACCCTCGCTCCGCTGACCGATCTCCTCAGTTCCGGCGCAGCGAATCCCGCGGCGAACGGTCAGCTCGTCGCCGCGCCGGTCGGAACCGCCGAGCACAGCGCTGCTGAAGTCCTCACCCGCGCGGGGCAATCCGACCTCGAAAGTGCCTTCAATGCGGCCCTCGAGATCGCGGACACTGCGAGTGCCCTGGCCGGGGACGCCTCCGCCATCCTCCCGTCCTCTACGCCCGAGATCCAGACGCTTGCCGACAATGCGAACCTGTTGACCGGCCAGGTCGCACCGCTGGTCTCTACCCCCGTTGATGCGCTCAGTTCGGCGACCAGTGTGCTGTCGGTGCTCAAACCGACCGTGGTGGTCAACCAGGTCCTCAACGTCGCTACCGGCGTGACCTCCCTGGACCTGCCCGGCATTCTCAACAACCTGACTCTGCTGCCACAGAAGGTCGCTGCGCTCGACGCACAAGGAGCCCACCAGATCGCAGGCGAGCTGAACAACCAGTTCTCCCCGCTGGTGAAGATGGCTGCGGAGGTCGACATGCGGTGGGTCTCGCAAATCCTTGCGGTCATCCCGGACCCATCCGGCGCGACGCAGATCGCTGCCCTCGTGGCGTCGATCTTGTCTAACGTCGATGTGATCAGGCTGGCCAACATCGTCGGTCAGATTCAGGAGATCGCCTGGGCAGCTCTGGAAAAACTCTTCCCGCCGCCGGGGATCGCGCCTGATCCAGTCGGTGCGGGGGCTGCAATGACCGGCCTGCTGCCGGTGGGGTTGGACCTGGCATCGGTTGCGGTTGACATGCTTTCGGGTAAGGCCACCAAGACCCCGCCGGAGCTGCTGGGCAAGCAGACGAACGCTGTGTCGACGAGTATCACCACCCAGGCCGCGAACCTGGATCTGCCGCAGTTGTCGGACTCTCTGGTCACGCTCTCACAATCCCGCGGTGCTCAGGATCTTGCCGCACTGGTCAGTGAAGGGCTCAGCGCTGCGAGTTTCTTCACCTCTGGCGCTCACACCAACTACAACACTCTCGTGGTCGACAACGCCGGGCGAAATGCCATCCAGTGGCTTTCCGACTGGCTCAATCTTCAGATCGGACGTGCCGTATGAGTCCCCGCGCCCACAATCCGTCTGCCCGCTGGATCTGGTGCGACACGTGCGCCCACCGCGGATACCTCACCCGCGGCGACGCGAAGGCCGTCCGAAAACGTCACCGTGGAGAGAAGGGCATGGCGGTGTTTGTGTGCCCTCACGTCGACGGCCTGTTCCACATCGGACACCGCCCTGACGCGTTGAGCAGCGGGGAAATAGACCGTGGCCTGCTGCGCACCCAGGCCGTGCAGGCTGCGGCGGCAGGGCATGTGGCGTCGTGAACAAGGCTGTGGGCGTAGGTGTACTCGTGGGAGTGGGGGCACTCGCCTGCGCGGGACTCGGCGACATGGTCGGCACCGCCGATCGCGTGGAAGCAACTCATGCAGTAGCGGTGGGAGCCGGAGTACATGAGGTCACCCCGACCGTCGACGACCTCATCGCGGGTCTGACCGCGGTCGACGAGCTCCCTCCTGCCGCCACCCGGCACGCGGACACATACGAGAGCCCGGTGCTGGTTGTTGCCGTTCCGTTTGGGACTGATAGGTCAGACCTCGATAGCCTTTCCCGATGAAGCGGCTGATTGATGGGTATTCCTGCCGACGTGGGGTTTTCGACCCCACAAAGACTGCGCGCCGAGTTGCAACGATGAAAAGGGTAATTGTAATGTAATGGTTGAGTTGGGCCGGTAGATCGGTCGGCGTCATGCAATCGAGCGGGTCGAGAGGCCGGCGCAAACGGGACGGAGGTGAGCGATATGGCCGGCTGCGGACGTGCCGTAATGAACCTTTCTCTCCTCCCTGGAGCTCCGCACGTCCTCTCCTGCCGAATGCACTTGCAGGCCAATAGGGGGGACGTGCCGTCTTCCCAGTACGATCCGGCTATGTGCCGCTCTAAATCTCATGGATCAGGCCGTCGATGCCCGGGTTGCGGAAGCTACAAAGCTGCTGCCAAAGCCAACGGAAATCGCCGACTTGCACGCGAGGCGCGCAGGAAGGTCGTCGAGCATCTGAAGGAACAAGGATTGGTGGAGTCCGCCGCTGCTGTACTGGCTGCGCCGCCAAGTGTCCTGAAAGAGTTCATGGAAGGGCTCGGGATCGACCCGGAGATCCTGGGTAAGACGCCCATGCCGAGCACGCACGCTAACCCTCCCAGCGCGAAACTGCTGATCGCACAGGCAAAGGCAGAGCGTGACAAGCTCGCGGCGCCGAAGATTACCCCGGCTCAGGCTGCTCTTGACGCAGCAGAAGAGAACGTCGCAGCGGCCGATCACAATGAGAACGAAGCGCGAAAAGCGGTCAACCGCTACCGGACCCGGCTCCGCAAAGCGAAGAAGGAGCTGGAAGCAGGAACAGGAACCGCCGAAGCTGTCGCCGATCAGCAGAAACAGCTCGATGAGGCCAAGGACGCGCACGTCGATGCCCAACGGCGTCAGGCCGAAGCACGTGATGACCTGGCCGCCGCGAAGTTCGGCATGCGGGAGGACATGAGCAGCGACGAAGAGCGCGACGCGTACTACGCCAGCCTCACCGACGACGAGGTCGCCGCGATCACTCGGTCGTACAACCGTAAGTGCGCCGCTGAAGCGACGGCCGCAATCGCCGAGGGACCGGTTCTGGCACCTACCGGCGTCGCGCGTGACACCGACGTCTACAAGGCCGGCACCATCCCGATGGAAACCGGATCGGGTATTGAACAGGTCGAAGGACGCTATCTCGACGGCGGAACCGCTATCGTTCGCCGCGGATACAGCGACTTCATCGTCCTTCAGCGCAAGGGCGACGCGTATTACCCCGTGGCCACCGCGAACGGAAAACAAGATGCACTGGCCAAGGCCAACCGTATCCCGATCCTCGTCGACCCAGGCGCGCTGCCCGAGGACGCAACCGACATGCAGCGGCAGGCACACGCCATTCGCGGCGACATACTGCTCGACGTCGCGCGTCAATCGGCCGCCGGCAAAGCACCCACCGTCGAGATCCAACAGAAAATCATCAACGACGGCTACAGCGGTGCAATCGAGAAGCTGACCGACTCGGTCGGAGCAGGCCCCGTCCGTGCCGACATCTACACCGGCGTCAAACGGCACAACAAGCGACTACGGGAGCAGGCCGCCATCGCGGCGGGGGAGAAGGCCCGCGCCCAGGCACTGGCTGCTGGCAAGTCCACGGCGCAGGCCGAGCAGGCGTACGTCCGCGCACATCGCCGCGCGCTGGGCACCGAAACTCGTGGTGGCGGCGTGATTCCCCATTTCGACCACAAGATTCCCCCGGAGAGCCTTGGGGAGGAGAAGCACAAGAGCCTGTACCGCAGTGGAATCAGGGCGTTCGGAAAAGAGACCGCCGACGACTATGCGGTGATCCATCAGCGTGCCGGCGACTTGAAGGCGTGGGGGTTCTCGGTCAGCGGTGACAAGGTGAAGACGTCTGACCTGTCCAAACTGACGGCGCACAATGCCACCTTCGTGAACAAGGTGCTCGACAAGTCCGAACGCAGCGCGCTGACGACTTACACCGGCGGCAGTTACCACGCGATCAACGCTGCGATCACCGGTCGTGATCCGAATCCATCCGGGTCGACGAAGACCACGGTGTCGGGGATCGAATCGGCGTTCGACAAGTTCAACGAGCACAACCCGAATATCGAGCCGATGACCGTCATGCGGGGCACCCGTGTGCCGAGCGGGTGGAAGGGAACAGCCGCCGAGTACATCGACGCTACGTTCACGGTCGGATCGAAGATGCAGATTGGCAAGGTCACCAGCACGACGACCAAACCATCAACCGCAAAGGCATTCGCCGGACATCCGCCGTACATGATGGTCATCCGCACCCGCTCTGGGCTGCCGGTCAAGTCGATCTCGCTGCACAGCGGCGAAGACGAGGTCATCGTGCCCACAGGCACTGATCTGCGCTGTGTGCGCGTCGATCACCACGGTATCCACGGCATGCCGACGGTGTGGCTGGTAGCTGAGGATCTGGTTGCCGAAGCCGATGGCGGTACGCATCCGCCGCTCAAGGCAGTAGCGTAAAACCATCGTTTAACTGGGACGATGGTACGTCCCCCTTAGTGAGAGAAGGCATCATGACCTCGAAATTGACCGACGAACAGCTCGATGACATCCGTGAATATCTCGCCCAAGGGATGAGCCCGGACGACATCGCAAATTACATCGGCCGTGTCTCCGATCTCGATCTCATCGAGATCGAGTACGTGCGCACCGCGGCCAACGAACTCGAACACGAGAACCAACAACACGGGGAGAAGCCTTGACCGCACCTACTGCCGCTCGTCCCGTTCAGCTCGCCCGGTACGGCAACGCACTGACCGGTCTCGCGGCCGGCGACGCCTGGGGCTACCAGGTCGAGTTCTCCTCCTACGCTTCGATGCCGGCCTACCCGGTGCCGGCGCCTGCGGGGGAGTGGGTCATCAGCGACGACACCCAAATGACCCTTGCCCTGCACGATGCGCTGACCGAAGTCACCGACTTCGATGACATTGAGGCGGTCACCGCCGCGATCGTCAGGCACTTCACTCTGTGGAAGCTCGACCCCGACAACAATCGCGCCCCAGGACGCACCTGCATGGGATCACTGTCGAACCTGAGTGCCGGCGCGCGCTGGTACGACCAGGACGGTGCACATGAATCTGCCGGGTGCGGGGCCGTGATGCGCTTGGTACCAGCTGCGTTCGCTCCCGAGCCGTACTGGCGGGGACTGACTGCTCTCCAGGCGGTGATCACCCACAAGCACCCCCGCGCGATCGTGCCGGCACTGCTGCTTGCTGACGCGGTCCGCCACGCTCCCGAACGCCGCGGCCGATTCCTCGAGCACGCTCTGACCGAGGCCGAGCGGATCTTCGACGGTGTGAGCGAGTGGTTGACCGATCCCTACCTCGCCGATGTCCTTGCCCCCTACCGAGGGGACGTGTCATCAGTGCTGGTGGATGGGTTGAACGATGATGTCGTAGACATCCTCGTTGCGGCTGCGGAGACGGTGGACCGCCTCGCGTTGGTGGACACGACCGAATATGGCGACCCGTGCACGGGAATCGGCGAAGGGTGGGAGTCGGCCAGCGCGATTGCACTGGGACTTCTCGTCGCGGACCTGGCTGCGCTGTCGGAAGACCGGCAGGTCAGCTCCGGGAGCAGTTGGGGTGGCCCGCAGGCGCTTGCCTGGGCGTCGACCAGCAACGGCGACTCGGACTCGATCGCTTGCATTGCGGGCGCACTTATCGGCGCCGCGCAGACGACGCCGGATTACTGGCGCCGTGCTGGGCTGACCCCCAGATTCGAGCCGCGCTACGCCGCAGCAATCGAGTCGGCGTCTGGCTGCCTTCCTGGGGACGCTGTGGTGCGCTGACTGCGCGCACCCAGTAGGTGAAGTGCGCTGTGTCCTGCGAAGGCGGCACATCCCCTCTCTGGTTCGAGGGGCTTGAGGCATCACAGTGGAAGGGACCGAGTTGCAGCTCGCAGCAGTGGCCATCGGCGCGATGATGATCGTCGGCAGTGGCGTTGGTGGCGCCTGCGCGGCGAACCCACCGAACTGCTTTCTGCGTTCCTGGAATGCTCAAAGAATATTCTTCTGACCTGCGGTGATAGCACGTCCCTTTCGATGCCGGTAATCGTCTGATGTCCCCTGAATGGGGCCTTACCCTCTGCGGTCGAACCGGGCAGTAAGGAGAAAGCCATGAATCCCTCTCGCGCAGAGTTCGGCCGCTGGGTTGTGCAGTCCGGCCGGATCTTGGCCGTGATTCCCTATGCCCACGTCAGTGCGCAATCGGTGATCGAACAGATGTACTTCGGTCCGGGCGCCCGGCGTCGTGCTGAGCGCTGGGTCACGTCGGAGTTGGCGCCGCGTTGCACGAAACGTGTTTGACCTGCTGTAACGCCATGCCCCACGGAAGTATGGGGTATTAGCGCCCATATGGATCTGCTCTAATCTATCGAACATGTGTTCTAAGCTAGGGGTGGAGCTAAGGGGTGATCAGCTGTGGAGTCGAAGGCCGACACGATCGCGCACCTGCGAAGCCGGATTGCCGCGATTCCTGGCCGGTCGAATGATCCACGTCCACGTCCGCCGACTGCTCGCGGGCCGCGCACCGGCGCAGCGGCCCCGAGGCCCCTCCCTGTCCCTGAACCGCTCGCACCCCTGCTTCCGCATGGCGGACTGCTCCGAGGATCAACTGTGCACGTCACCGGCGCGACGGTTCTTCGGCTCGGGCTCCTGGCCTCGGTGACAGGCTCAGGGGGCTGGGCGGGGGTGATCGGAAGTCCCAACCTCGGGTTGCTCGCCGGTGTGGAAATGGGGGCGGATCTCGCTCGATGCGCGCTCATTCCCGACCCTGGTGCGAACCCCCTCGCCGTGGCCGCCGTGCTCCTGGATGGGCTCGACCTGGTTGTTCTCTCGCTCGGTGGTGCCAGCATCCCGCCGAGTCGTGCACGTGCTATCGCCGCACGCACCCGCAGCAATGGCGCGGTACTCGTTGTTTCCGACGGAAATTGGCCGACTGTGGATCTGACTCTCGACGCTCAGGTGGCAGGTTATCGGGGTCTCGGCGGCGGAGACAGGGGCCGCCTCATAGGGCTGGACCTGGTCGTCGAGGCGCGTGCCAGGGGACGGCTTCCGCAACGAGGGAACATCACGCTCACCGGTGACTCTGGCGGTGTCAGATGGATTTCGCGACCGGCAGCCCCGGAAATGCTGAAGGTTGCGCAGTGACCGGTCCGGGGCTCGACGATTGGGATGAGCAGTTTCCAGGCATGCCCATCCTGCGGCGGCCATCTGAACCCGTCGAGGTGATTGTCGATGTATCTCAAGCTCTGCCTGCCGGCAGGGGATTCACTCGTGTCGACGGCCTGCCGCTGCGTGTGAGAGCCGGGGGGATTCGGCTCGAATCGGTTATGCGCGCGACCCTGCATGCCTGGATCAGGGTCTGCGACGGGCGCTGGCTTGCCCAGGTACGCCTTCCGGTGCGATCCTCCAGCAGCCGCAGCAGTGCCGAGTTGTGGCTGTGGGTGGATTCCGTCTTCGTGTTGCCGGCGGACGAAGGGGCGTGACTGTAGGCGAGTTGCCTGGCAGACATCACATCATCGGGCCGGGGTTCGATCAGCGTACCTGTCCGTAACGAGCTATGAGCTGCCCGGATGGCATGTCCCTTCGGTGCAGATCGCGGGTGACATGGCGACAATCCGTCACACTTTCTGTTCACTCTTTATCTTTCGACGGATGCCATTTATCGCCTAGCGCAACCACACCCGAGCTAGACAATGCAAATAAGTAATGTAATGTTGTGCTGGTTGGTGAGCGGTCGCCCCAACTCCGACGACGAAAGCAGCGCACAACGTAATGTCGCCGATCTACACTCCGGCCTTCCGCTACGACGATCCGACTCTGACTCCGCCGACCCCCGGTCGTGCCCTGATCGAAGACATCGGGCTCGTCGAGTCATGGTCAAGTCCCGACAGGTGGTGTGCGACCTTGTCGCGTGCTCCTCATCGTTGGTTCAGGCGGTCAACGCCGGTGTCACCTCCTCGGCAGGCTCGGTGACGGTCTCCGCAGACTGGTTGCCGCGGGATCGGGCGAGGACGTCGAGGCCGAGATAGCGACGCCCTTCGATCCACTCGTCGTGCTGTTCGGCGAGCACGGCACCGACCAGCCGGATCAACGCCGTCCGATCGGGGAAGATCCCGACCACGTCGGTGCGACGCCGGATCTCCTTGTTCAACCGCTCCTGCGGATTGTTGGACCAGATCTGGCGCCAGATCTGCTTCGGAAACGAAGTGAACGCCAGCAGGTCCGCTCGCGCAGCGTCGAGATGCTCGGCGACCTTCGGCAGTTTCGACTCGAGGGCGTCGATCACCCGGTCGTACTGCGCGTGAACCGAATCGGCGTCGGGTTGGTCGTAGACAGAATGCAACAGGGTCTTCACCCACGGCCATGATGCCTTCGGGGTCACCGCCATCAAGTTGATCGCATAATGCGTCCTGCATCTCTGCCACGAGGCGCCCGGCAGGGTCGCACCGATCGCCCCCACCAGGCCGGTATGCGCATCGGAGGTCACCAACCGCACTCCGGACAGGCCTCGGGCGACCAGGCCGCGGAAGAAGGCCAACCAGCCGGCGCCGTCCTCGGCGGAGGTGACATCGACACCGAGTACCTCGCGGTAACCCTCGGCATTGACCCCGACCGCCACCAGGGTGTGCACGTTGACCACCCGCCCGTTCTCCCGGACCTTGAGCACCAGCGCATCGGCAGCAACGAAGGTGTACGGGCCGGCATCGAGGGGCCGGTTCCGGAACGCCTCGACCTGCTCGTCCAGCTCTTTCGCCATGACGCTGACCTGCGACTTCGACAACGAGGTGATGCCGAGAGTGTCGACGAGTCTTTCCATCCGGCGGGTGGAGACCCCGAGCAGATAGCAGGTCGCCACCACGGTGGTCAGCGCCCGTTCGGCTCGTTTGCGGCGCTGCAGCAGCCAATCCGGAAAGTACGAACCCTGCCGCAACTTGGGGATCGCCACATCGAGGGTGCCGACCCGGGTATCGAAATCCCGATGGCGGTAGCCATTGCGGACGTTGACGCGGTCGCCGGAACGCTGGCCGTAGTCGGCACCGCACAACACGTCGGCTTCGGCGCTCATCAGGGCGTCGATGAACATCGACAACAACTCGCGTAACAGGTCGGGGCTGGCGCCGGTGAGTCGGTCTTCGACAAGGCGGCGCAGGTCGATATCGTGGGCAGTGGTCATCGCGTGGTCCTGTCTCGAGTGACTTTGGTCGGTCTCTTCGAGAATCACGCGATGGCCGTCTTTCGTCCGGTTACGACACGCCCACAGACTCATTCAGCTGCGGCTCGTACACCACTCTGATGGACGCAACCCGAGTCATTGCCCGGTACTGGCCCGAAGAGTGGCGGCGGATACATCGGAGTCCCCATCTCGATCGGACCCCTGCACACACGCTTCCTCCGGCCCCACGATGGCGTTGAAACCACGTTGCCCAACACCGAACTTCGGCCGTGGTATACCCCGTTCTTCGTCGCAGGCCACGCACAGAACTGCTTCGATCTGCCCGACCGTCCCGGCTGGAACTGGCTGCGATGGACCGTCGCCGACCATCTGGCGCACGACGCCGCGCTCGCCCGCGTGGACGAACCCCTGGTCATCGTTCCTTGTGGAGCAACGAAAGACCCGACCCCCTCCAAGATCCCGGCAGGACAGCGCTACACGGGCACCTACCACCGACTCGGCCTGCGTGCGGCCGCCGCACTCACCGGTCCGAATGCCACACGCATCCTCTCCGCGCGCTTCGGTCTAGTGCCGCTGCACTACCTGATCGAGCCGTACAACCTGCGCCTCGGCCAGCCCGGATCGATCACAGCAGAACGGCTCCGGGAGCAAGCCGCCGACCAGGGTCTGCTCGAACATCGCAACGTCGTGCTGTTTGGTGGTCGCGACTACACCGCGCTTGCACAGCAGGTCTGGCCTCATGCACGCACACCGCTGGCGGGAACGAAGGGCATCGGAGAGCAGCAGAAGCGACTCGCAGAGATCGCCGCACACGGCCAGCTGCCCTGATCACCACACCGACACACTTGGAGGATTTATGACTGCCCTGCTGCCAGAAAGTCACGGAGTCGAGTCAGCCCAGGGCACGCGAGCCGACGCTCTCGCCAGTGGTGCGTTGCGTGACGTCGCCTCCGAAGCTCGCCGCTTCGGAATCCTGCTGCCCACCGCCATCACCGATAGCGCCTGGAAGTGTGCCATCGCGTGGCCGGAAGCCGACGATGCGCTTCGCTGGGAAACGGGCCGCGCCCGGACCGTCCTGGCGCATGCCGCCCGAGCGCTCCTGCGTGCGCAGAGCCTCGGCATCGTCGGACTTCAGCTGTTCAACTTCACTCCAGTGACTGCTCTGGACGGAAAGGACCTGCTCACGCTCGGCGTCGAGATCGGCGCCGGCGACGCGGGGGAGCCCGTCGTGACCATCACCACGGCCGCTGACCACTGATCTTCCACCCTGACCTTCCGAGCGCTCCCGAGAAAGGACGCCCAATGCCCGACCGCACTCCCGATCCGCTGGCCAATTACTTCCCGCCCAACTGGGAGGACCGTCCCCGAGTGAAGCAGTGGAACGGTCATATTCGTCGCGAAGATTGGCTCCTCCGAACCAAAGAAGACCTCGTCAGCATTATCGAACTGCTCAGCCAGCAGGTCACAAACGCGAATCAGGATGCACTCGACGCGAGCTTTCTCGCCGAATGGCGAATCCACCGCATGCTTACGCAGGCGGGAATAGGTGCGCGGATCTACCTACATTTGGTTCGTGCACGTCACGGTGGGCGCAAGACAGCACGAATCGAGGACCTTCTCGGACTTGGTGTCGACCAGGAACACAAAAAGGCGTCGTGAACAGGGAAAATGACACGTCCCTTCGATTCGGTTTATCCGCCGGACTGTCGATGGGAGTGGGTTCATCGGCCCTCGTTGCAGTTGCTGTCGCGGGCTGGCTCGCCCTGCATCTGCGCACACCCCACCAGTGGTGTAGCCCCGGAGTGTTCACCCAGTTGGTCGATTGCCTGTGCGTGTGGTGCTATATCGGCCGCACGTAGCGTCCCCCGGTTACGTGAGTGAGTCGCCCCTGTCGTCTGGTCTCCCCCGCCACGGATGACAGGGGCGCGGTCATTTCAGGCGGATTCCACGACGTTCTTTTCAGTGGCTTCCTTTCGTACTGCGGTGATGGCGAGAGTGGGCGACGGGACGCAAGGCGTGCTCGTCGCTTGGTGCGAGTGCTGGATCGGGTGTTGCATCTATACAAAGGTTCATTGTAAGGTTGTGGGTGTTCGGTGGTGCAGCGTTGTACGCCTCGGAATCTGAAATGCCTTGACGAGCAGCCTCTGCCGAATAATCCATCCGACTACCTTGAGGAGGGCGCATGAACGCCTACGCTGTCGAGATCCAGGCCAGTACCGGATACGAGTTCAAGAGTCAGACCTTCACCATCGTTGTCGACGCCCCCAAAGGCTACGACCAGGCCGCGCGACGTGGAGTCCGCCGTGCGATCGAACGCGCCGCAGAGTGGAACGTCGAGCACCCGGAGGCGATCACTCCGCGCTTGACCGACGCAAGCGCCTATCGCGTCGTCTCTATCCGCGCTCACGTCGACGACGTTGCGGTCGCCCCCGCGACCACTGCTGCGACTCCTGTCGTGGCGGGACAGAGCGGGGCAACTCTCGTTGTGGCAGTGGACCTCAACGCAGTCCTGGACGCACTCGGTCGGCAGACGAAGCGTTGACGGTTAGCTGGGGCGCCCTGCCGCCTCGCAGCTGTGCTCATAGCGACCAGCGCATCCACTCATGCAGGTACAGCGAAGGCCCCACGATCTCGTGGGGCCTTCGCTGTTTTCCGTGTCTCGCCAGGTCAGCGACCAGCCCGGTGTCGGCGTGGACCTCGCGCAGCAAACACTGCGACGGTGCCGATCACCTGGACCTCCACATGCTCGAACGCGCCCTCGAGCGCGGCCTCAAGTCCGCCTCGATCGTCCTGACTGTTGCTGAAGATATGCGCGGCATCGTTGTAGATCGTGCTGAGCACCTTGCCTGCGAGATTGTGTGTCACACCGCGGCCCAGGATCGTCGAGCCGAAGAACACCCCGTCATCGGCTGTCACGTCGGCGATGTGACCGAAAGCTACGCCCTTGTCTTGCCAGGCTCCCGGAACGCAGTGCATCACGAAGTTGGCTGCCACCGAATCGAACGGGCCTTGTTCGATGTCGATCGGCGCAAGAATGCTGCCGGTGTGCGCCGTTGCGGCGATTCCGCGTTCGGCGAGACGTCTCGAAGTGACTTCCATCGTGGCCGGATTCAGATCCATCAACGTGATCTCGGGCTTGGGGGTTGGGTACGTCGCGTTCTGGAGGTACCAGCCGGTGCCCGGCCCGATATCGAGATGGCGACCGCCGAGATGGCGATCGTAGTGAGCAAGGAGTCGTTCGGTGGGGCAACCCCAGACGAGGCCGTTGCTCCACCGCAGAACGAGCGTGTCGTACACGGCCAGCGCTGCTCTGTTGTAGAGCGCTGCACCGTCCTTCTCTGCCTGCGTGACTTCGTCCCGGGCCATTGGATTCCTTCGCACTTGATACTTCTCCGGTCAGCTCTGCCGGACCGGACGATCGTAGTGCCGTGAGTGCGGCGCCCGCGAGGGAGCGGCAATCTCTCCGACCTCGCGTGAAAGGGCCCAGGATCTGAAAAGTGGAGGAGCCCAGCTGTGTTTGGCACTGGTCTGCGCTTTTTCGGTGAGGCGGATGCTCAACGAAAGGGGACTGTCCGCTTTGGTGCGTGCGGCCGGGGCGCCGCGCTCGGCGGGTCCGGGGACTGCCGGCTTGACACTTTGCAAAGATAGTTTGTAATGTAAGGATATGGAAACAGGGCGAAGGGCGCTTAATTCTGCTACCGCGCAAGGCAATGCAGCGGCATCGCAGAACTCAAACCTGACCCTGCCGTCAGAGGTCGTCGGCGACGCTGAGGGTGGCTTCGATCCGGCTTCGCCGGACATCCGAGTCATCCTGGAACAGCTCGCCAACGGTCCTACCGACGGTGGCTATGGGGCAGGTATCTGTTTCGAGCTGAGCGCACATCGGGCGGTCGGTGTCGGCGCCACCATCGACCCCACGACCGGCTCCTTGATCATCGACATCGACACGCTCACATTCGACCGCGCGATCGAGCTGCGTATCGATTGCGCCACCGTATTCCGTACCGCGGCGCATACCCGCTGACTACGCCCTCGGGCGCCTGCCGCCTCTGTGATCCACGAGCAGGTACTGAACACGGTCGGACCATCCCAGCTGCCGAGCGCTTCTGTAATCCGAGGTCGGGCCTGAATCTCTCGGTTCCGCTCGCCTCATCTATCTGCGCAGTCTCTGTACCGCACATTCGCCAACCCGACGCCCCGCCCTCCGGGCTGCCTTCCTCCGTAATCACATCGTCGGGTTCATTTCCGCTGCACACAGATCCCCCGTGAAGGCTCGCGGCGGCCGTCTTCCCTCACCGGACCCGGTCTGCACGCCGCTGCCTCCCTTCCCATCACAGAAAAGAGCGCCCTTGAACGCTTCGCGTCTCTGCATGTCCCTCAATGACTCTGAATCCACCCCCAAAGTTGTGCTCTCCTACGGCCTCGGTGAAGACTCCACAGCGATCTTGCTCCGCTGGATTACAGACCCCGCCAGTCGAGACTTCGACCTTCACGAGCTGGCGGTTGTAGTGGCCATGACCGGATCTGAGTGGGACAGCACTCGAATGGCTGTAGAAGAACACGTCCTGCCTCGGGTCGCCGCCGCAGGAATCCGTTTCATTCAGGTCGCGCGCGGCCAGCGTCATGTCACCACAGCAGGAGACGGCGTCGTCGTCCTCAGCGACTCCCGCACGCCCACTCAGCTCTACATCGAGGGCGGATACTCCCTGTACCAGGAGATGACCGAGGCCGGCACCATTCCCCAGAGCGGCGGAGCGCGGTTATGTTCCGTGCATGCGAAGGGTGATGTCCTCGACCCGGTGATCGCTCGGATCACCCGCGGCCGCCGCTACCGGCACGTCATGGGATTCGAGGCAGGTGAGCAGCGCCGCGCGGACAAGGACGCGCTGTTCAATACCGACCGACGCACCGGCGAGTACCCGTTGATCGACTGGGGGTGGTCACGCGCCGACGCGATCGACTACACCCGCTCTATCCTCGGCACCAGCGTCGGCAAGAGCGCGTGCACATTCTGTCCGTTCAGCTTCGCCAACAAGAGCAGTCGCGCCGAGATCTTCGCTCGTTACGCCGAATCACCCGAGGTGGGCGCGAGAACGCTGCTGATGGAACACCTCGCACTCGCACTCAATCCGGCGCAGGGCCTCGTCGGCGGCCGCCGCCTGATCGACATGCTCCGCGAGCACCAGCTCGACAAGGTCCTTGACGCCTTCGAGGAGATCTGCGAGGGCCATGAGCACGCCATCTACGAAATTCGCCGCATCCTGCGTCCCCGCAAGACCGACCCCACCAAGCTCGGCAACGCCGCCCGCTCGGTACGTATCCGCGGCCGCGGCCCCCGCGCCACCATGCGCAACATCCTCGCTCGCCTCGCCGCTGACGGAGCCGCACAGAACAAGGTTCGTCCGGACATCGGGGACGATGGAATCCTGCGTGTCTACCAGCACGAACGCGGCCCGGTGTTCCCGACCGTCGAGCGGTACTTCGTCGTCGCCCCTGCGCTGGCGTTACCGAAAGAGCACGCCAACTTCGACCAGTGGTGGACACAAGCCCTCGCCACCGAGGCGATGCAGACAGCAGCGTAAGGCGCAGGGGACGTACCATTTACGCACATCAGAGGGTATGTCTGACACGCCACCGAGCCCTGGGCAACGGTTCCAGTGGTGGTCACAGTTTCCACAGAGCCAGCACCGCAGCGCGCAGATTCGTGGAGATGATGCGGTGATCGTGGTGCAGGCGCGGGTTCGAGTGACCGCCCTCGGCCAGAAGGCGCGCGGCGTCCGGGATCGCGATGGGGTCGAGGTCGGTGCGGGTGCGCAGCCGGTACGCCACAGCGTGCGGGGTGTGGGGGAGGTGGTGCGGGCCGGTGTCGACGACGGCCGGCGGATGCAGCTGGGTGTTGTCGTCGTTGATCCGGATGACGACGTCCCCGGGCTCGAGGCGGGTTCGGCGGTCGGGGCCGGGGGTGTCCTCGCGGACCCATGCGGTGCGGTAGCGCGGGTCCGGCCCACCGCTGCCTGGTGCAGGTGACGTCCAGCCGGTCTCGTCCTCGACGGTGGGTGTGTAGTCGCTGAGGTGTCGCAGGAACATCCGGCGTACCGGGGTGGGCAGGAAATCGTGCTCGATTCGCGCGCGGCTGCCGATCCCGGCCAACGGCACGATGCGGCCGACCCGCCAGATTTCCGATGCACTGTCGAGGAACACCTCGTCGACGACGGCGGTGTCGGCGAGACTGTCGAGGAAGACATGTGCTGCGGCGATCGCGTCGGGATCGTCGGTGATCAGCGCGGTTTCGTCGGCGATGGTCGAGGCGTGGGAGGCGCTGGCCGGGCCGACGATCACCTTCTCTGCGGTGACGATCAGTCCGGTGTGCAGGTTCGGCGTCGACAGCACCTGCACGCCGGCGTCGAGGAAGTGGGCGAGGGCGGTGGGGGAGGTGGCATGGGCGCGCACGGCCGCGCGGGCGGCGTTGACGATCAGCTGGTCCCCGGCGCGCAGCGGTAGCAGGTCGGGTGCGGTGTGGTCGAGGTAGGCGATGGCCACACGCCGGGGCCCGCGGTGGCGCAGGGCCGCGGTGATGGCCGGCCAGGGGTGCGGGGCGTGCAGGACGGTGTCCACAAGCGGTCACCTTATCCGGCGGCACGTTCCGGATGGCCGTATGACAGCAGCGCCGAGGGTGTGCGTTTTCCGGCGCCCGGCGGCGAGTCAGCCAGGTCGGGGGACGTGTCATCAGTGCAGCTCACAGCGCAGTGTCGCAGCGGCCCATATGATCTGACCGATCTCCGTGCTACACACAGGCAGGCTGTTCGGATATCGCCGAAGTGCGGCCGGTGGTCAGGTTCTTTCGGGCTCGATGGCTCTGCGCCGGTGTCGGCTGTGCGTTGCGGTGTTGGGTAGCGTCGACGCGTCCGGAACGAGAAGATCCGGGGTGGCCGGCATTCCGGCCGGGGGATGCAGGACGAAGGGGGAGTCGACGTGCGAGGGGGAGTATCGATGGGGTGGAGCCGGGCGAGGGCGGTTTCCGCGGCGGTGGCGGCGATGATGATCGTGCCTCTGGGCGGTGGGGTGGCGTCGGCGCAGGACCGCGACGACGATCCGATCGTGGTCTCGCAGGGCTTGCTCGCCGATCCGGTCGCCCCGAACGGCTCTCGCATCGTCTCGAGTGAGATCGACGGCCAGTACCTGACGGTGCAGGTGTACTCGGCGGCGATGGACACGACCATCCCGGTGCGGGTGCAACGCCCCCATGATGCGTCCGAGCCGCGTCCGGTGCTGTATCTGGTCAACGGTGCCGGGGGTGGCACCGATTCGGCCACGTGGTGGGCCAACACCGATGTCGGCGAGTTCCTGACCGGTCAAAATGTCAACGTGGTCATGCCCCTCGGTGGGGCGTTCTCCTACTACACCGACTGGAAACGCGAAGACCCGCAGCTCGGGAGGAACAAGTGGCAGACCTTCTTCCTCGACGAACTACCCCCGCTGATCGACGCCGCATTGGACACCAACGGGGTGCAGGCCATCGCGGCGAACTCGATGACCGCCACCGCGGTGTTGCAGTACGCGATCGCCAGGCCGGGCTTCTATTCGGCGGTGGCCGGATACAGCGGATGCGCCCAGACTTCCGATCCGGTCGGCCGCGAGTTCGTCAAGCTGGTCGTCGAGACCTGGGGCGGCGGCGATGTGCGCAATATGTACGGCGAGGACGATGATCCGGCGTGGGTGGCCAATGATCCGGTGGTCAACGCCGAAGGGTTGCGCGGCACGCGCCTGTTCATCTCGGATGCGACGGGTCTGCCCGGTCCGCACGACACCCTCGGCAACGAGTTCACCATCGGGGAGCAGGACGCAGCCCTCGACCAGCAAGGGCTGGCGTTGGCCAATCAGGTCGTCGTCGGCGGGGTGATCGAAGCGGCCGTGCACTGGTGCACCACCAACTTGCAGACCCGCCTCAACGAGCTCGACATTCCCGCGACGTTCGATCTGCAACCGGCCGGGACGCATTCGTGGGGATACTGGCAGGACGCCTTCCACCGGTCCTGGCCGCTGCTGGCGGAGGAGCTGGGGTTGCCGCAGCCGGAATGACTCAGCCTTGCTGGTGACTGCTCACCGGGATCGTCAGGTACCCGGCACGACTGCATCCCACGACTGCATCCGCATGCGCCCGTCTGTGTCGTGATCGCGCGTGTGCTGAAGTGCCCGGAACCGGGTCCCCACCCACGCGGGGTGGGGACATGCCGTCCGGCCAGTTCAGCGCCTGTCTATATGCCGGGGCCGGACGCCCCCTTTTGTCAGACGGCGGGGTGATCGCCGTGACCGGCGGACGTGACGGCTGCGACGGCCGAAGGCTCGAAGGACAGGATCGCCAGACCCGAAATCTTGAGTCGCGGACGGACCTCGTGGTGCCGGGGCTCGGCATCGGGGTGGGCCAGATCGCGCACCCGCACATCGAGGAAGCGGGCCAGCGCGACGGTCTGCTCCCAACTCGGATATTCGACGCCCACCTCCCAGCGATCGACCGCCGGCTCTTCGGCCAGACATGCGGCATCGACGTCGGGGCCGAAGTGTCCTCCCGCGTTGAGTAGTTCGGTGAGATAGAAGGGGACGAGCTTGCCGGCCCTCCACAGTTCGTACTCGTCCTCGTCGGGCTCGGCGAACGGTGCGGTGTCATGACAGGCGGTCAGGAGCCGTTGCGCATGCTCGAGTTCGGTCGGCGTCGCGGTGCCGATGCATCGACCCATCCACGACTCGGTCGACGGTGTTGCGCGGCGGCGCTTTCGGCGGAAGAACTCGAGCACGGTTTCTCCTTCGGTGGTGCTAGGGGTAGGTCTGGTTCGGGGAGGCGGACCCGGCGTCGTGGGCTGCATCCGCGCCCCGCGGGAAGGTCGGCTCACGCCCGGTGCGCGGGGCGTGGGTGTGGTGCGGACGTGTGGATCACGCGTTCACGGTAGCGAGGGTGTTCTCCAGCGATGTCGACGTTCTGTCCGCACAGGTACCGGTGTCGGTAGCCGGCCGGTTCGGTTGTGGGCCCGAGGGTGTCTCGGGCTCGCGTATCAGGGTGTATCGCGCGTCGTTTCGCTCACCCACTGACCTCCACCTCGGTAGGGACGTGCCGTTTATGCAGGTAGAGCGGTCGATGTGCAGTCACAGGTCGGCGCCGGTCGCGTACGCGTGTGCGCCAGCGCGGCCAGGTCGGCGAGCAGGATCGTGGTGGCGATCTAGGCGAGGCCACGCAACGCCGGGACTTCGACGGTCATCCGGCAGTGTCAGCCGGGGTGCTCATCAGCGCGGAGGTCAGCCGAATGGACAGCAGCCGTGCTTCCTCGGTCAGATAGACCTTGAACGGGGAGAGCCGGCGCATTTCCTCGCCGCGTTCGTCGTCGGGGGCGCGGTTCGCGCGCAACCCGAAACGCGAGCCGAAAGATCCGGCGATCCCGCGGTGGGTGAGCGATCCGCATGTCTACCTGCGCTTCTGGCAGGAAGGCTGGGTGCAGGGCATGTCCGATCCGGACGGAACCCGGCTGCGGTATTCCCCGCAGCCGATCCGAATCCGCACCACCGCACCGGCATCGTCCGTGACCGAGCAATCCTGCCCCGTGAAGGAGAACTGAGCCATGCCTCGAAGTGTGATCGAAGACCGGCTGCGCATCGAGGTACTGAAGGCGATGCCGCTGCCGGACATTGCCCTCGACGCCGTGGTGGCCGGCATTCCGCTGCTGACCGGTCAGAACACGACGCGGGGCGGCGGGTCCATCGACCTCGCCTTGCCGCCGGAGAGCCCGAACCCGTGGGACGAGGACGGCCCCGGCCGGCTGTAACCCCGTATCCAGATCCCGCGCCCCATCGCGGAGGCACCGGCCGCGGCCGGTCTCGTCGGACCGGCGCACCAGCGGATGTCACCGCGCCCGCAGTTCGGGGACGTGTCATCTGCGCAGTTCACAGCGGAAAAGATCGCGGCGATCGCGGATCAGGTCCGTGGGAGGCGCGCTCGTAGGAAAGCGCCGAACGGTGCCCGGAATCGAGGAGTCCGGTCGGCACCGGTCAGCGGGACCTGTCGCGGTCGTGGTGGCAGCGGTGCGGAAGTCTCACCAGCGTTGATGACATGTCCCCTTTTCTCGGATGGTGGGGATGGCACTGCTTTGATCTCGAGGGCGGCCCCCTTAGGCACCCTGCGGTGACGCTGAGACGGCCGGCGGCTCGAAGGGCAGAATCGTCAGACCCGGAATCTTGCGTTGCGGACGGACCTCGTGGTGTCCGGGCTCGACGTCAGGTGGGTCAGATCGCGCACCCGCACGTCGAAAAATCGGCCAGCGCGACGGACAACAAGAATTGACCCGGAACCATAACTTCTGTAAAACTTACTTAGAACTTAAGCAAGTAAGGGAGTGCTGATATGCACCGGATCGAAGTCGACGACGATGTGTTCGCCCAGTTACAACAGCTGGCCGAACCGTTGGTGGATACGCCGAACACAGTGATTCGCCGGTTGTTGGCGCAGAACGCCGGGCTTGCCACAGAAGGTACGCCGCCTCCGTTGCCGAAGCCACGCAAGCGCTATCGGAATCGTCGCACTGGTGAGCTGATGCCGTTGCTCACGGCAGGTGTCCTGCTCACCGACGACACGTTGGTCTACGCCAAGCGCAACGGTGAGGTCCATCGGGGAGTGGTTACCAACGACGGGTGGATCGAGGTCGACGGCAAGACGTACCCGTCTCCGTCGGGGGCACTCAAAGCCAGTGTGGGGTACGACGTCAACGGGTGGAAATTGTGGATGCACGAGCGGACCGGCAACCCGCTCGCATCCTTCCGTGAGTGATTCAGCCGGGCGGGCTTCGATACTGACTTGTTCCCGAGAGTGATGTGCCGGCTCCCCGCCCCTGCGCGGGGAGCCGGCACACCTCACATATCGCGGGTCGTCACGTTCAGTCCCGCCTCGGACACCTTCTCCGCCAACGTTTGTGCGGCGTCGGCGTCCATGACCAGACTCAACGTTCCCTGCAGGTAGCTGACTTGACGCTCGTCGAGCGTCAGGTACAGCTGCCGGAAGATCGCAGCGAAATCGTCCGCTGCCGAATCCTGGTTCAACAGGTTGCTGGTGAAAGAGAACGCCACCTGCTTCTCCGGAGCGGTCTCGGCTTCATCGCTGCTCGAGGACGCCTGCATGGCTGCGGTCGCAGGGGCAGCAGTGCGCCCCTTTCCCGCTGTGCCGGTGGTCGACTCCGCCGAAGATTCACTTGCCGTCGTGGAGTCATTTCCGGTGGTGTCGGCCTCGGCCGGCTCAGGGCAGAGGTGATTTTCCTCGGCGATACCGCACGTCGGGCAGGGCGGAATCGGGCGTGCCAACCGCAGCCCGGCACTGGTCAAGTTGACCTGGGACGGTGCGGTCACGGCGACATCGGTGCCGCTGCCGTCGACAATGCGGACCTGGCCATTGACGACGGCATCGTAGATGGCGTGCTGCAGATCGCTGTCCCCGCCGTAGAGCAACGGTAGCCGCGGGGCGTTGTAGAACGAACTGCGGATCTCCGACAGGCTCCGTCCGTAGTCCTGCTCCCGCAGATTGTGGACTAGTGCTTTCGCGGTGAACTGGGCGGCGTCGAACACCTTGTCGCGCTCGGCCAATGCCTTCCACACCATCGTGCCGTCCAGCGCGGTGAGGTTGTCGCTGTCGAAGGTGTAATCCTGAACGACGCGCTCTCCTTCGGGGTCGGGTTGCGCAAGAAACACCACATGCTGATATGCCCGCTTGAGGGCCTTTTCCAGCTGTTCCTTCGCCGCCGACAGCTCCTTGGTGCCGGTGGCCTTGAGCTCGTCATCGCCCTGCACCTCCGGGGCGGCCAAGGCTTTCTGCCGTGCGAGGTACTCGACCGCGATGCCGCGCACGTTCCCGCGGCGCTGCGTGTTCACCACCGCATACACCGCACTGCTGGCCCACTGCACAGGAAGCTGAGAAACCCCCCGGCCCAGTCCCATCGCGGTGGTCAGCGCCTCCATGGTCGCCTGCTCCATCCCGTTACGCAGACTGAACTGCGCCGGATCGAGCACGATCAACCGGTTGACATGAGCATTGTCGATCCCGGCCGTCGACAGCACCTCGGTGGCCGTGCGTGTCGGATCCGCCGCGACGAACTTGAGTTCGCGGAACGGACCGCTACTCGACAACCGGGCCGCGAACTGCGCGATCACCTCGTCACGCTCGGCTTCGGTGATCGTGCGCTTGATGTTGTTGACCAGCATGCGATGCGTCAGCCGGGTCGACAGAAAATAGCGGGCCGGCTGATTGTTCCCCCGCCCCGGGATGACCTCCACCGCGCTCATACCCCGCTCGGTGTTGATCAACTCTTCGACGACACTGTCGGCGTCGGTCACCGTATACAGCGGGTCGGCGACACTGGTCGCAGCCTTGACCTCCGGCGCACTGGCCCCCCGACCCCGCCCGGGACGCAAAGTACCGATGATGCTGGCCAAGAACACGAACGTCGCCGCCCGCTCCGCCGCGAACGGGTTGGCTTCGGCCCACATGATCGGCCCGCGCTCGAGATCCTGCTTCCGGGCGATCCCACCGTCACGCTTGGCGTTGACGACTTCGTTCTCAGCAAGACTGCGATAGTTCGAGATCGTCCGTTCGTCCTCGACCAGACCACTACCGAGCAATGCCTCTCGCACCGCATTGTCCGACAACGGCAGATCCCCAGGTCCGATCAAGGCAGGCACCCATTCACCCGCCTGACCACGTTGCTGGTGGGCATACACGGTCGCAGCGAAAATCCGGATCGTCGAGCGGACGCGCTGGAACCCGGTGACCTTGCTCCACTCGTTCTTGGCGATCCCGATGAGCATCGGATGGAACGGATAGCAGGCGGCGACCTCGTCGTCCCAGTTGCGGCGCCAGTCGGCGCCGATCGCATCCCACACCGTCTTGGTCCACGCTTTGTCCTCGAGGGCACCGCGATACATCTCCGCGGTCGCCTGCAGGACTTCGACCGCCGGCTCGGCCTCGAACAATCGGCGGCGCAGGATGTCGGCGAAGTCCCCGACCTCGGTGACCGTGGCCGGTAGACCGTTGCGATCGAGCAACGCGTTGAGATCGTCGCGGCGCTGCTGAGCAGCGGGGGACAGGGCGATGCTGTCCTTGTCGGAGGCGATCATCACCACGAGCATCGCCACCTGCGGTACGTCGTTGACCACATCGAGCAGCGCCCGCAAGAACGCCACGTCCTGAGCGGCGAGATCGGGTTTGTCCGCGCCGTCGAGACCGTTGCCGATGTAGTCGAGAATCTCGTCGACGATGATCAGTACAGGCCGGTTGACCGACCGGATCGCTTCGGCGATCTTGCTCTTGTCGTTCCAGAACGGCTGATACCGCTCGAACAGGCTGTAATCCCGGCTGAACAGTCGCCACAGGAACCGCTCGTACAACGTCACCGCGGGACCGTCGAGCTCCTTGACCGGCGCGCCCGGGGTCATGTTGTCACACGGTAAGACCACGACATGCGGATTACCGAGATCGGCCGCGATCGGCCGCCCGAGTCTGCTCGCCGCGCTCGCGGCGACCTGCCGCCCGAGCTCGGTCTGCAACAGGGCTTCCGGATGGGCAGCCAGATGGAACGCCCCGATACACGCGTGGGACTTACCGCCACCCATACCCTGATCCAGCCGCGTCACCGCGCGGGCCTTGAGGTAGTCGGCTCCACCCCCGATGCGGACCGCGATCTCGGTCAGCAGATCGACCAAACGTTCCGTCGGGTGGGTGATCGACCCGTAGTAGGCGGCATCGGCGTACGGCGGCCGCGTCGCGGCGACACCATGAACGGCCTGGAACAGCGACATCTGGACGTCATCGATCTGTCCGGACGCACCGATGATCTCCTTGCGGATCTGCAGCGCCTTCCACCATGGCGTCACACCCTTGGCCATTCCGGAGCCTTTCGTTCGTCGTGCTGGCTTCCCATTTGTGGTCACAGCAACCTCAGTTGGTTCTCGTCGATCCGCTGAGTGCGGGCCTTGGTCTCGGCCTCGAACATCACCGCATCAGCGGCGGTGGCGATGCCATCGCGGGTACGCAACACCCGTGTGAAGGCAACCGCGTCCGGATCACTGCTGGGGAGCCGATCGGCAAAGAACTTCACCGCAGCCCACAGGTACGCGTCGTCGGCGTTGCGACCGGACTGAGCCAGGACCTCGCCCATACGGGCGATGCCCTCGTCCGATGCGGCAGCCAAAGCCAACGCCACATCGACGACAGCGGACTCGGCGGTAATTCGCGGCTGGAACGTACGCGCGTACGTGAACCGCACACCCTTGTCGGAGTCCGGCACCAGATCTCGGACATCAGCAATATCGAGCGAGGAGGCCAGGGCCTGCCAACGCAGCTCCGACTTCGCCTGGACCTGTCGTCCGTACAGACGAACCCACCACAACGCGAAACGGGTGCGCGCATCGAAAGTTTCGAGAGGATGATGGTCGACCTCCACAGCCATGGCTTCCTGCACCGCCGAGCGCGCGAGGGGCAGAAATGTGTGGATATCGACCCGCTCACCGGTGGCGTCGAGGACTTCGCTGTACCGGCCGACCACTTCCATGGCGGGACCGGCGGCGGCCATGAGCATGTCGGCGGGGGCCAATCCCCAGCGTTCCCAATCCGGATAACGTCGCTTGATCTCGGCCTTGATCTCGCTCTCGACGGCGCCCTTACGCCCGGGTTTGCGCCCGGTCGGGGCGGGACGGCATGCCATCGTCAACGTCGTCTGGATGTTTGCCTTGCCCTGCTGGCCACCGGACTCGGTGTTGGCCGGCCAGGATGCGGTCATCACCAGGTTCGCTTGCTCTATCGACTTGAGTAGACGTTGCCACACCTCGGGCTCGCCGTGCCCGAAGACGATGGTGACGATGCCGTTCGCCTGAACAACTCGTCGCATCTCGGTGAAGGCTTCGGCGATCAAGCTGTCGTAGTGTTCGCGGGTGCGGTGCTCGTCGGGAGCTTCACCCCGTACACGCTTGACGATGATCTCCTGGGACTTGTCCTGAGCCCCATAGGGATCGGCAGTGATGCTGAGTTCTGGCCAGGTGTTGTGCAGGCATCGTTTGATCCAGACATAGAACAGATCCGATGCATCGGCGTAGGCGATCATCTGGTCGTATGGAGGATCGGTGACCACCGCTGTGAACTTCTGGTCGGGGAACGGAAGGCTGGTAGCCGAACCACGCTGCACTGTCGCGGCTCGACCACGTAGATCGGTGAACAGATTCCGGCAGGCCGCCAGTACGTTGTCCGAGATCGACTTCCATGTTCCAGGACCATCGCCGATGCCCGCTTCGAAAAAATCGTGCGAGAAAGTGATTGAACCCTCGTTGACGAACAAATCCCCGATCTGAGCGCCGCCCTTGCTTTGGAAGCGTGCACCGCGCGTGGACCGGCGTAGCTTCTTGGCCACGACAGCTGTGGCATAGCCACTGAGCGCCCGCACGTATGGTTCGGACAGACCGGCTGCACGAAGATCATCGGCTATCTCGGCAACGATGCGAGCAAGCCGGACATACGACAATGTCTGGCGATCGACCATGAAGTCCCCGTAGGTACGGGCACCGTAGATGCTCGGACCGATGATGTTGTTGTTGCCCGGAGCAATACGCTCATCAGGTACCGCAGGCATGAACGGATTGAACGGTGCTTCCTGCGCCAACAACGCAGCTGCTTCCACCACTGCGGCACGTTCCCGGTCGGTGGGCTCACGAAAGGTCTTCTTGCTGCGGTCGTCGATATCCGCAGCAAGGACCAACGCATCGAGGCCCTTGCCGTCCTGAAGAAGGCGTCGATGCACATCAAGGGGATGGACGTGCGAGCAGAACGAGCAGATGGCGCTCTTGCCGGCGATCTTGCGGCCATTAACGACGGCGTTGGTCAGCGTCGGATTTGTCTTCGGAGGGCCAACGTGAACAACAGCACGCCATTGATCGGTTCTGCGGTCGGCGTCGATATAGAAAGACACAGGCTGATCCGACCCTCGGGCCAGGGTGAGTGAGTACGAGCCGATCAAGGGAAAGCGACGACCGCACTCCTGGCACGGGATAGTGGCCGCCCACAGGTATCCCCAGGGATAGCGGCCCCCGGATTTGGGATAAACACCGGACATCACCGCTTCATGACGGCGACCCACTTCAGCGAAGAGAATCCCCAGATCGTGGAGAAGCCGATCGCTGGGTGACGTAAGGAGTTGCTCGGTGGACTCCCCGAACGGCAAGTTGGGCTCGGTGGTCCAATCGACGAAGGGGGCACTCGTCAGCAGGGAACTGGCAAGAACAGCCACCGGACTGTAGTCGATCGCGTCGGAGGAGATTCCTAAGCGCGCGGCTTCCAATGGAATCATGCCCCGTCCGCTGAACGGATCGAGGGTAGCGGCACCTTCCGGATTCGCTTGCAGGATCTCCGTTCGGAGGTCGGACCACGCACCGTACCGTCCGGTCATCGCCTTTCGGACGAGTTCTTGCAAGCGAAGTTGCTCATGCTCGCTGTCCGGCCACGGAAGCAAGGAACACACGATCGCCGCCTTGGCCTGGGCCGTAGGGCGTTTCGCGAACCACATGAACAACGAAATCTCGGAGTTCCCGGATCCCCAGCCTTTGTCGCTGTTGGCCGACACCTCTGCACTGGGGAACCATCGTTCGATCATTCGTGTCACAGGGCGCTCCCGGGTGCGTTCTTGAGGCTGCTGCCGGGAACGCGGAAGATAGCGTCTCCGGTCATGTCGGTGGCAAACAGAGTGGCGGGGTCTTCGTACGCGCCGAACAGCCGGCCTGTGCCGTCGGCGCATTGATCGACGACGTAGAGCCAGTAGTTCTTGCGGTGCTGGGTAGCGATCAACACCTCATTACCGGTCATGCGGATACCGTCACTTGCTGCACTGCCGAGTACTCCCTTGACTTCGATATGTCGGACTTGGCTGTTGCGCCGCGCGTCAAGGTCGTAGCCGCGACCTTCGGTGTGGACGTCTTCGACCTGCCACCCTTCGTCGCGCAGCATCGCTGCAACAAGACGCATCGAGAGCAGCTCCGAATCGATCTCATCGCGCGTTGCGGGGTCTGCTGCGGCATGCACCCGGATACGAGCAACCAGAACGGGATCGGTCAGGCCCACATCGATGAGTCGTTGGAGCTGATCGAGTCGGGTTTCGGTCTGGGCCTGCAAAGTGCGCCGCAAGGCAAGGCGTGCGGGGCGGTCGGTGATGCTATCGGTCAAAGTCAACGGTAGGTTCGTCAGGTCTTTACGGGCCTGAGCGAACCAGTCGGTGCGCACCTTCTGATGCTCGAGCACGGTCTGGTCGGCGACCTGCTGCGCGGCCTGGACGGCACTGTCCACACGCGCCGGATGGGGCCCGGTCCCGGGCTTGGTGGTGGGCACCAGGTTGGCCAGGGTCTCCCATCGGACGGGGCGGGCGTTGCCGCTGTCGTCAACTTTGATCAAGGTGGCCCAGATGCTGTCGCGCCGGCCTCCGCTTTCGGTCATGGTGGACTGGAAGGCATACAGGTCGTAGGAGGTCAGGCTGCTGGGGTCCTGGGCTGCTCCGGACTGATAGACGTCCTCGGCCAACTGCCGATCAGCCAGGTCGATCAAGTCCGTGAAGCCCGCTTCGCCGGGGCCGAGGGTGATGGTGTCGCCGATGTCGATGCTTTCCGACGCGGTCCGCAACGCGTCGCCGCTGGTGGCCACATGAGCACTGGCCCCACCACCGAGGCTCGCCGGCAGCTGGCCGTGGCTCATGGTGATACGGCGAAAACCTTCTCCCGCGGCGGTGCGATCGGCGGTGATCACTCCCGCAGCGGCGAGCCGATCGAGATAGGCCTCCACGATGGCCGGGTTGATGCGCGCGAACAGGTCACGCTGCAACAGAGTCAGAGCGGCGACAGCATCGACCTGGCTGGCGAGCTTGCGCTCGGTATCGCGCACCTCCCGTGCCTTGCGGACCAACTCCTGTGTCTGGATCGCTTTGGCCGCGTCGATCGCAGCATGCTTTTTGACCTCGTCGTTGCCGTACAGATCGGTCAGCCACTTGTCGTAGTCCACACCGGTGATCTCCGCGACCGCGGAGAGACTGTCGAACATCTGGCCACGCAACTCGTTGGCGGCGGTGACGAAGTTGTCGAGCAACCGCATGAGCGTGTCACCTTCGCGGGTATCGGTGGCCACGAGGTTGTAGAGGTAGACATCGCGGCGCTGCCCGACCCGGTGGATGCGGCCCATGCGCTGTTCCAGACGCACCAGTGACCACGGGATGTCGTAGTTGACCAGCACGTGGGCGGCCTGCAGGTCGATGCCTTCGTTGCCGGCGTCGGTGGTCACGATGATCTGGAACTGCCCGCGCATGAACTCGCGGCGCACCTCATCGCGTTCCATGCGGCTCTGGCGGCCGGAGTACATCTTCGCCGTGTACCCGTCGGCGACCAGCCGCGCGGCGATCCACTCGGCCGAATCCGCGTACTCGGTGAAGATCACGGCCTGCTCGCCGCTGCCCGCGGTGATGCCGTGGGCTTCGAGGCAGTCCTGGACAAGCCGTGTCCACTTCGACGGCTGCCAGTCCGCTGCCCCGATCGCAGCGTCGATCTGATCGAGCAGCGACTTGATCGCTGTGCGCTCGGCGCGGCTCGAGGTCGAGGCCGAATGCACGACCTTGGCTTCGTCGACGGCGCTGTCGTCGCCGGTATCGTTCTTGTCGGCGATCAGTGCAGCTTCGGCTTCGTTCATCTCCCCCATATGGCTCTGGCGCCGACGCAGCGTTTCGGCCAGCGCGTACAAGCTTGATGCGGCTCGTTTGCCGTAGACCATCCGAGCGAGCGGTTGCGCGGAGATGGGGAAGTAGCGATCGACCATGTCGATCGCGGCCTGGTAGAAGCCGTACTCGACGTTCGACAGCGGAACACTGTGATTGCGGGCGATCCGTCCCTTGAACAGGCGGGTCTTGCCGTCGTAGTCGACGAGGTCTTCTTTCATGCGCCGCAGGAAATGGATCGGTCCCGGACGCAGAGCACTGAGTTCGACGTTGGGGTCGGTCCCCGGATCGGGATAGATGTCGGGATCGACCAGATGGAGCAGGTGCCGGAACAGCCATTCCTTCCCCCGGTGGGGGGTGGCGGTCATCAACAACGCGCGCGGGGTGTTCTTGGCGAGCAACCGGCCGACCTGGTGAAAGCCGGCGGCGGTAGGGGTCAGACGATGCGCTTCGTCGAAGACCACGAGATCCCAGCCGGCCTTGTCGGGACGGATCGCATCCTGCACGGCAGGGTTGACCGCGGCCAGTTCGAGGCTGACCACCCACAGATCGCTGGTGTTGATCGCGTCCTGCCGGATGGTCTCGGAAGTCAGATGTTTGAGACCACCGCCGAGAAGACGGGCAAAGTCGTCGACCCATTTGGTGGCCAGGTTGGCAGGGCACACGATGATGGCGCGGGTGATCAGACCCAAGCGTTGCATCTCGCGGATGTAGAGGCCGGCCATGATCGTCTTGCCGGTGCCGGGTTCATCGGCCAGCAGAAACCGCAACTGCGGTTGCGGCAGCATCGCACCGTAGACCGCGGTGGTCTGATGGGCATACGGTTTGAGCGGCGTCGAGGCCATCGCGCTCGACTCGGCATTCGTGGCCGCAGCGTCCATCCACCGGGTCCACAACCCGGCCAGCACCCGCGCCGAATCAGCTCGTCCGTCGCTGACGAGAGCGCGCACAGTCTCGGTGTCGCCGGGCGCGAGATTGACCTCGTAGCGGCGATCATCGTCGCCGACCAGAATCAGATCGATCCCACCGGTCTCGTCGTTGGGAATCGGATACCGGATAGTGGCGAAGTCCGGCAAACCGTCGACACGGACCCGGACTCTCTGACCGCGTTGGAACACCGGTACACCTCCGTTGATACTCACGACAACACCCCGGAGATGCTCGAGAACACACTGCCCGGCACTCTAATCACCGCACTGCGCCCGTCGATCCGGGGTGTATCCACAGCTGGATCTGAATCGATCGCGCTCGGTCGGTGAAGACTCGACGATCGAATCATCGCCGCTCTGGACGCCGCATCATGTCTGTGGACGTGTCGAGATGCCGCCTGCGGTCGGCGTCGAACAACCGGGGTCACGCGAAGGCGTCGAGGTCGAGCGTGATTTCCACACCGTCCTTCTCGATAACGATCTTCGGGTGCTCGGCTCCCGTTGCGGCGAGGTACTGCCGCAATGTCGACAGCAGAAGATCGTCGCGGCGCTCGATCCTCGAGACCGTGCCCTGATCGGTGTCGAGGGCGGCAGCGACCTGCTTCTGGGTGAGGTTGCTGGCCTTGCGGATGTCGGCAAGACCTTGAGCGTGGATGCGATTGACGGTTTCTCGCTCGTCCCGGTACTTCTGGACCTCATCGGCAATCAACGGATCGGCGGCGAGTGCATCGATGCGGTCGTTGATACGCACGAACCGGGTGCAGGTGGTGTCCTCGTTCATGACGGGTGTCCTCCTCGGGTTTGGTGAAGCCAGTCGCGGATCGCGGTGTCGGCCCTGGGGCCGACGCTGTTGTAGAACACATCCCCCATACGGGCTTTGTCGGCAGCGAACAGGGCGACGACGACTGTGTCGCTGTCGGGAGGGAACCAGCAGATCAGACGGAAAGCGATGGACGGGTCGTAGGGGTGCGCGGTACGCCACACCTGATAGGTGCGGGACTGACGCACGCGCTTGAGATCGGGGGTCTCCGAGGTCGGTGGGCCGTCGAGGGTGCGCAGTTGCTGCAACGCGTCGACCGCGCGAGCAAGGATTCTGCGAGCATGATCATCGCCACCGCGGGCTTTGGCTTCGATGCGGTCGAGCCAGTCATAGAACTCCTCGGGTGCGTCGACGTTCACACCTTCAGTATGGATCGAACAACATATGGTGTCAAAGTCATATTCGCGATAGGGTTGCTCGGGTGGTGCAGCGGAACGTTCCCCATGGCAGTAGGGGACTGATCGTGGGAGTCATGAGTGAGTGAAGCCAGCACAGGGATAGGGAGAAGCCCTACCGTGTCGGATGACCGATTCCAGATTCTTGCGCTCGACGGTGGTGGAGCGAAGGCTTTGTTCACTGCGCACATCCTCGCGCGACTCGAAGAGGATCTCGGCGTCTCGGTCGCTGACTCGTTCGATCTCATCGCGGGGACCTCCGCAGGGGGCATCGTCGCGCTTGCGCTCGGATCCGGCATGCGGCCAGCCGAAATCGTAGATCACTTCTCCGAACTCGTTTCTTTGGTGTTCCCCAGTCGTCGGCGCCGGTCACCCCTCCGAGCGCTGCGTCCGGCCTACCGCGCGGATGCGCTCAAGGCGGCACTTTCTGGCGTCCTGGAGGAGCGCCTGCTTGGCCACAGCACGAAACGGCTCCTCATCCCGTCGTGGGATGTGCAAGTCGGATCTGTACACGTCTTCAAGACCCCACACCATTCGAGGCTGCGCCGGGACTGGCGGGTGCCGATGGTCGATGTCGCGATGGCCACAGCTGCAGCACCCACCTATTTCCCGGCCGCCATTGTGGACAACCATCGGCTGATCGACGGTGGTGTCTGGGCCAACAACCCGTCGGTTATCGCCATCACCGAAGCGGTCTCCATGCTCGACGCCCCGCTGTCGGCCATCCGTGTGCTCAACATCGGCACGATGGACGCGGTCGACAACCACTCCAAGAAATTTGACCGTGGCGGGCTGTTGGCATGGGCATCTCAGGTGGCACCGGTCTTACTTGCCGCCAGTAGCCGTGGTGGACAAGGGACTGCGGAACACCTCGTCGGCAAGGGAAACTACCAACGATTCGATGCACGGGTTCCTGGCGGTCTGTACAGCCTCGACCGCATCGATCCCGAGGCTCTAGCGGGAATAGCAGGCTCCGTCAGTCGCACACTCAGCCCTATCTACCACGACCGGTTCGCCGACCATTGCGCGGCCGACTATGTACCCCTGGCCGGGCCTGCCGCACCAACTGCTGCCCCAGATAACTCGGAAAGTGCAGAAACACAGTGAAACTCACCGACTACTTCAACAACTTTCTTACCGAGACAGTCAACCTCGGCCAATTCAGGCTCGACACCCTCGAGAGTCGAGCTGCGTCCATCTATGCGGCACTCAAGGCGGACGCCGATCTCGGCTCGCGGATCATCACCAAACTCCCACAGGGGTCTTGGGCGCAACGGACCATCATCAGCCCGCAGAACGGGAAGGCATTCGACGCGGACTTCATGCTTCAGATGAAGGAGAACCCGGCATGGGAGAATGATCCGAAGCAGTACAGCAATGCCGTCTACCGGGCCATCGACAACCACCCGATCTACAAGACGATGCCTCACGGCAGGAAATGCCGCTGCGTGTACGTCGAGTATGCCGAGAACAAGATGCACGTCGACATCGTCCCCTACGTCATCCTCGCGAACGGGCGTCAAGTCATCGTCAACCGCGACGACAACACCTGGGAGACGACAAATCCTTCCGGATTCACTACCTGGATGCGCGACAAGGACAAGGTCGCGAACGGCAACCTCCGCAAAGTCATTCGACTACTCAAATTCCTCCGCGACCACAAGAACTCCTTCACCGGAACGAGATCGATCCTCCTCACCACGCTGCTCGGCGAGCAGGTTTCCGAGTGGAAGAAGTTGGGCGACCCCGGGTACTACAGCGACCTCCCGACGGCGCTTCTCCACCTGATCTCCGACCTCGACAGTTGGCTCCAGGATCGGCCGACGAAGCCCTCGATATCGGATCCCTCAGGCTCGGGCGTAACGTTCGACCACCGATGGAGCCAAGAGACGTACGCTTACTTCCGAGACCGGATCCACGTTCATGCCGAAGAGATCCGAGACGCATATCACGAACCCGACAAGAAAATCAGCATCACCAAGTGGCAGAACCTTTTCGGTGACAAGTTCGTGGCCCCAAAGGCCGCGACACCGAGCCGTCGGTTCACCGAGATCGGTACCGGAGCGGCAGGGGCGGAGTCGGGCAGCGCGTCCTCCTCCGGCCGGACCGGGCGCGCCGGCTGATCCCCTCGACAACTCCTCTACACCAATAGCACAAGGACGCCAGGATGGGACGCAAGCGGCGTCAGCAGCTGACACCATGGCAGCAGTTCGCCATCAAAGAGCTGCGCGCTGTTGCGAAGGCGCAACCCGACGAACTCACGTACCTCGGACGCGCGCAGGACGTGAATCACGGACTTGTTGGCATCGATATTCGACTACGCACAGCGGATCTCAAACAGGAACCGGGCGGATTGCCACTGCACAACGAGGAGGACTTTCTTCTCCTCATCGACGCGAGCCCACTTCTTCCTCCGCTGGTAGTGGTCCGCCACGATCGGTTCGTCGGATATCCGCATGTGCTCGAGGGACGGCGCTTGTGTCTCTATTTGGACCCCGCCCGCGAATGGGATCCAACCCGAGGATTCGCCGCGGCCATCGATCGACTTTACGACTGGCTCGGCGACGCAGCAGCCGCCCGATTTGATGCCGATACCGCGCTCTACCACGCAGTCGGCGGCATCCTTCACCAAACCGACGGCACCCCCACCGTCGTAGTCCGTGCCCCCGGACGATTTGTTAAAGCACAAGTCGCCTTTCTGACCATCCGCACATCCCACCGCCACGATCTCGTTTACCGGCGAACGTCAAGGACACAACACCGAACCTTCGTGTTCGAAGTCGCCGCATCGCTACCCCTCGGTGCAGGCACCACGTGGGCAGAACTCCTCACGAGACTCGACAGTTCGTCCACACCTTCGGCTGGTGGTCTCGAGTCAACGTCCTTCCTCACCGCGCTCGCCGCGGCAGCTACACACAACCCGATCGACTCCCCGCAACCCTTCATCCTTGCCATCCCGCATCCAACCGGAGGGCCACCTCATCTGCTCGCTGGGCGCATCCCCGCACCCTCCGCGAACATTCTTCGAGAATGTGTCCGAAAGCGCAGCACTCCAGTAATCACGATCGATCCCGAAACCCTCGACGCAAACAGCCCCGTGGAATGGTGTCAAGTGTCCGACGAACGCTCAGAAGTCACAACCAGGCGAGATGTAACCCGCCCCATCAGCTCCTTCCACGGAAAAACCGTCCATATATGGGGCTGCGGTGGTCTCGGATCCTGGATTGCAGAGTTCGTCGCCCGTGCAGGGGCCAAACGCCTCGTGCTCTGCGACCCCGGAACAGTCGCGGGGGGACTACTCGTCAGACAGAACTACACCGAGAACGACATCGGCGACAGCAAGGTCGAATCTCTCCGCCGACGCATACTCGCAATCCGTGACGATATCGACGTCGAAGCACACAGCGGTCTCATCGTCAATGACCTCCTCGCCGCTCTTCCCATGACCGACCTCATCATCGACGCCACCATCTCCACCGCCATCGGCAGAAGCCTCGATAAACTCGCTTCGGTCACTCCTCACCCTTTTCTCGCACAAGTGGCAACCGACGCGCGAACCAGCACACTGGGAATTCTTACTGTTAGTGCGCCGACTACAACAAAGGGACCCAACACTATCGACCAAGAAGCCGGTGTCGCGGTCATTTCCGACGGCGAGCTAGAACCATTTCATACCTTCTGGGAAAACGTCTCCCCGGGCGACGAAGTCATTCCGACTCGCGGATGCTCAGTCCCGACCTTTCACGGCTCCGCAGCAGACCTCGCCGCAGTCGCAGCAATTCTCGCTTCGGCCATCGGCGCTCACCTCGATAACGACGAGCCAATCTCCGGAACACACTTGATGAGTCTGCCGAGCTCACCCATGGGTCTGCACCGGAGATTCATCCGTGCGACATAGCCGCAGAGATCCCTGGAGGAAGCGACTGCCACCTACCGCTATCAACACCTCTGTCCGACCATCAATACAGCGCAGGTGCCGAGCGTTTCCCGCGTCAGGACAGAGAACCGGGCAGGCCAGCCATACACCGAGATTGTGGTCCCGTTCCCACAGTTGCATCGGCCCTGTCGGCTCCGGTTGAAGCTTGAGCAGGTATTCCGGTCGAAAAGTGAGCACTCCACTCGACGATTGAGGAGTGATCACTGTGGAGGACTGGGCGTTGATCCGTCAGCTGCACAACTCGGAAGCAATGACGCAGACCGCGATCGCCCGCAAGTTGGGGCTCTCGCGCAACACCGTAGCCAAGGCGTTGCGCTCACAGGCACCGCCGAAGTACGAACGCGCCCGTTCCCAGAGTTCGGCGTGGGCGCTGACCGAACCGGCGGTGCGAACCCTGCTGGCGACGTATCCGGCGATGCCGACGACGGTGCTCGCCGAACGGGTCGGCTGGAGCGGCGGCAACTCGTGGTTTGCCGAGAACGTCGCCCGCATCCGCCCGGAATATCAGCCGGCCGACCCGGCGGATCGGCTGGTGCATCTGCCCGGTGAGCAGATCCAGTGCGATCTGATGTTCCCCGGCCCGCTCGTTCCCGACCACGCCGGAGCCTTGCGTTCGTTTCCGGTGCTGGTGATGGTCGCGACGTATTCGCGGTTTCTCGCCGCGGTGATGCTGCCCTCGCGGGTGACCGGGGATCTGCTGGCCGGCATGTGGCAGCTGCTGACCGAATCGTTCACGATGGTTCCGCGGACACTGTTGTGGGACAACGAATCCGGGATCGGACAGCGAGGACGACTCGCCGATGGTGTCGCCGGGTTCTGCGGCACGCTGGCCACCCGGATGGTGCAGGCACCACCGTATGATCCCGAAACGAAGGGGATCGTCGAACGCGCCAACGGTTATCTGCGGACCTCGTTTCTGCCCGGCCGGCAGTTCACCTCCCCGGCGGATTTCAACCTCCAGCTCACCCAGTGGCTCGCAGTGGCCAACACACGCACTCACCGGGTGACCCGGCGGCGGCCGGTCGACGCCCTGGCCGAGGACCGGGCCGCGATGGCGGCGCTGCCACCGGTTGCCCCGGCGGTCGGGACCACCCGCACCCTGCGGCTCGGCCGGGACTACTACGTCCAGGTCGGCGGAGCCGCCTATTCGGTGCACCCGGAGGTGATCGGACGGATGATCACCCTGACCGCCGATCCGCAGCAGGTGCGCGTGTCCTGCGAGCATCGCCTCGTCGCCGATCATCGGCGCAGTTGGGGACCGGGCGCAGTGGTGACCGATCCCGAACATGTCGCCGTCGCCCGGCAGCAGCGAGCCTGTTATGCCCGAGCGGATCACAGTGAGCCGCCACGAAGTGCGGTCGAGGTGCAGGTCGCGGATCTGGCCGCCTACGACGTGGTGTTCGGGACGTCGGAGGTGGCGTGATGAATGCCCGTCACACCGACTCGGAGGCGCACAAGGTGATCGTCCACCATGCCCGGGCGCTCAAGGCTCCGCGGATCGTTGCCGAATACGCCCGCCTCGCTGAGCAGGGACGCACCGCGAACTGGTCGTTCGAGGAGTATCTGGCGGCGGTGCTGGCCATCGAGTCCAATGCCCGCGCCGAGTCTGGGGCCCGGTTGCGGATCAAGAGCGCCGGATTTCCCGCGATCAAGACGGTCACCGACTTCGATTTCGGTGTCCAGCCCGGTCTCGATCGGGCGCAGATCGCCCGTCTCGAAGGCGGCGGATGGCTCGCCGAGGCCCGCAATGTGGTGTTGCTCGGACCGCCAGGCACAGGGAAAACGCATTTGGCGACTGCTCTTGCGGTCGCGGCCGCGCATACCGGTCACCGGGTGGCGTTCGCGCCGGCGACCGGGTGGATCACCCGGCTGGCGCATGCACATCGGTTGGGGCGGTTGGATATCGAGCTGCGCAAGATCTCCCGGATCGGGTTGGTCGTGATCGACGAGGTCGGCTACATCCCGTTCGACACCGATGCCGCGAACCTGTTCTTCCAGCTGGTGTCGAGTCGCTACGAGAAGTCCTCGATCATCCTGACCTCGAACCTGCCGTTCGCGAGGTGGAGCGAGGTCTTCGGCGAAGCCACCATCGCCTCGGCGATGATCGATCGGATCGTCCACCACGCCGACGTGATCGCGTTGAAGGGCACCAGTTATCGCATCAAGCACACCGCGATCGAGTCGTTGCCGTCCGCTGCTGCCGCTGGAGGGACCGATGCGCAGACCTGAACCTGCTCGTCACCTTGACCCGATGCACGGAACCTCGACAGTCACCGCAGCGCGGGTGTCCCCGGCGCTGTTCTGACCTCCATCGGCCCGAGAAACCTGCCACTTCGACTGCCGATCAGCAGAACAAGGCACAATGCTCAGGTGATCGCCTGGGATCTGACAGTCTTCTACCGACGTGGTGACACCGGTGGTGGGCAAGGACTGCACGGCCTGAGCAACAGTGACTCCGTCGTGCAGGCAGCACGCGATGCAGCGCGAGCCGCCCGGGAGTGGGCCGACAGAACCGGCAGCACCATCAAGGCTGTTCCGGGCCGTTTGCTGATCAACGGGGTGCAGGGGCCGATCGATCTTCCCGGCCTCGACGGTTCATCGTCCCTGGATGAGGTCGCGGCCGGAGCCGAAGACGCGCTGCACCAGTGGCAAGTTCAGCAACGCCCCGCAGTCCCCGAGTACGAGAGCGCTAGTGCGATCGAGCCGGAAGACGACGGCACCGCACCGCGGTCCGTCAGCCGCGGCGGTGAGCTGACCGTGTTGTGGCAGGACCTCGCTGCCACCGCCGCCCTCGAGGACGTGGCAGCAGGAGCCACCGATGACGATCTCGACGCCGCCGAGAACCACACCGGCTATCAGTGGCCGGACGAGGTCCGTGAGCTGTTCCAGCTCCAAGGCGGAGGTATCGAGATCGTCCCGATGTTCCGGTTGCTCTCCCTCGACGAGACCCTCACCACCTGGGACATGTGGACGCAGATCAACGACGATCTACGGGAGCGCTGGCCGGAAGGCTCCGCCCCTGACGAGGCAGCAATCCGATCAGCGCCCGCGGGCAGTCCGGCCGAAGTGTTCATCCCCGACCTGATCCCCATCGCCGACGATGCTGCCGGTACTTCACTGTGTGTCGACACCCGCCCCGGCGACCTGCACAGCTGCGTCGTCGAGTACTCCGCATCCGCAGGTGGTTCACGCCCGCTGTGGGTCTCGGTCAACGCCATGATCGCAACCGTCGTCGACAGCATCCGGAACCGACGTCCACTCCATGACGGCTGGACAACGACCACAACGGGAACGTTGATTTGGTACTCGGACGACTGAAACGTCACGAAAAACTCGAGCGGATCTGGGCCTTCCGCGGATCGAACCGGTGAGACAGACTGGATTGACCGAACCTGCTCATCTTTCGACCGGACGAACAGCTCATCTTTCGACCGGACCCGACAGGCCCCGCTACATAAATAACGGGGCCGACGTGAGGCAGGTCTACTTGGTCAACCCGCGGCGCTTGAACTCCTTCTTGACCGCTTCCTGTATCTCTTTCTGCGACGCGTCCTTGCGGACGGTCACAGGCTTCGATGCCTCCGCGAGCCACTTCTTGTTCGGCTTGAACTCGGCCATGCTTTCACCTCCCGTCCGAGAGGCGCGATACCTCACCCCTCGGCGGCTACGGTACGTCTCGTCGGTGACAACCTTGCAGAACATTCAGCCGTTGGTGTGGGAGACGGAGACCTGCTGGTCATGCTCCGCCCCGGTTTGGGGCACCCGCCATGACTTCGTTCTCGACGTGCATCGTGGGGCCGGTGATGACCACCGGGGTACGCGGTCGCGCCGCCAGCAGACCCGTAGCATCAACCACGAGATGGCTGCTGCGGCCGAGTCGGTGGCGTCCGAGCATCCCGGTGACGACATCGCCGCGCATCTCGGAGGGCTGCACTACTGCCCGCAAGCCGCTAGGCCGGCCGGAGTGCCTCAGATGCCGGGATGGGCGATTCCGCGCTGGTACTCGCGGTAAGAGAGTTTGCCAACGCTGCGGTTTCTATCGTCTCGGCGTGAGCGCAGCTGGACAAGCATGCAGCGCGGCACGGATGCGTGCAGAAGGCCGGGCGCCGTGCCTTCGTTTCAACCTCGGGACACCGCCTACGGCTCCGTCCCACCGAAGAGCGTGGTGGCAGGTATGGGATCGCGCCAGGTTGGACTCGGTTAGTCGAAGAGATCGAACCGGAGGTCGACGATTAGGTCTTCGAGGTCACGCTCGTAGTCGCGGCAGAAATGACGAATTTCTGACCATGACGGGAAGTCACCAGTTGCGGTGCGTGTGTCCACGTAGGGAGGGACGCCAGCGTCGTCGTAGACCACCACAGCAACACCGACCTGCTCAAGCTGGTGGAGCCGGTCGGAAAGCTGCTGCTGACCAAGTCCGGTCGCATCGCGGAGGAAGTTCAAGTAGGCCCGCAGTTCGACGACACCTCCGAACCCGCGGACGGGTTCCCCTCGGTTCAGGATGATTCGGAAGAGTTGGCGTGCGGGCCGCGTGAGCTGCTGGATCTGATCGCTGAGGGTGCGAAGGTTCGTCAGTTCCATGTCTATGCCGTACTCGGCCGCCTCTTCGAGGGTGTTCGCCCACGTTGACAATGCGCGCAGCGTCGTGGGGTGGGTCACCGATGTCGTCTCGGTCCAGTCTTCGATATTTGCCAGCACACGATTCCACCCTTCTCGGAAAGGGGCTTCGTGATCGAGTTTCATCTGTCGCATGAGCTCGGCAGGGTACTTCTCCTCCTTATCCGTCTCGACGTGGTGGGGATAGCACAGCAGCATCAGGTTGCTGATGTGACGACGCTCTTCGTTCGTCTGGTTCGGGTTGAACCGCTCGCCGCCCTCTTCCGCAGCCTCGATGTGGCAAACCTGCGCTGAGAAGTTCCCGTTTTCATCGATGATCGGCCTATCACACTTGGGAAAGGCACACCGGTTTCCAGACACCACGAACAGCTCTCGCAACGTGCTCTGCACGGGTTTGAGACGTTTGGCCTTCTCACGGCTCTTCTGGTCGCCGGTACCGCCATCCGATTCCATCTCCACAATCCCCTTCCGGCCTCGTTGGGAAGCGATTCTATGATGTTCGGTGTTGTGGTCGGGGTGTGTCCTTCGCGGGTGTGTTGGTGGGGGTGTGGGGGGTGGTTTCGGTGCTGTTTTTGGTGGTTTTTTGAAATGTGTTGTGGCGCAATGGTTTTTGTTAATTAGGTTGGTGCGCAGTGGTTTACCGGTGTAATGCGTACGGTAGATCGGCGATATTGGTTTAAATAGTTGGCTTGCAATGGAATTAGCGATTTTCTGTGTTCGGATGTGTCTGGTGTCCGGTCGGGGTGTGGGGTATGATGGGAGCATGATGTCGGGACGGGAAGCCAGCAGCACGACGGTGGTGTGTGCGGCGCGCGCAGCGCGTCCCGGCCTGTCGATGCTCACTGGTGGTGTTCTGATGGTGACGATTAAATCTGTTGGGCGACATGCAATCTCGCTTTCGAGCGGAGCGCAGCGACGCGGGCGACGGCAATGTGACTGGACTCCCGCCGAGCCGCGCAGCGGCTCCCGTGCGGGGAGCGAAGCGACCCGCCCGTTTCCCGACGCGGAGCGTCGGGGAAAGCGCCGCGG
>Ga0233386_1000045_pt1 | contig 48914 bp, 66 predicted proteins | sample ElkDunMinimDraft_17_FD_191544 | JGI IMG/M metagenome (GOLD analysis project Ga0233386, IMG submission 191544) | Fecal eukaryotic communites from dung pellets of Tule Elk in California, USA - Elk Dung G4 | ecosystem: Host-associated > Mammals > Digestive system > Large intestine > Fecal | place...
ATAACTACATGTTATAATGTAATCCTTTCTATAAGGTCTTAAAGTTATTAATATATCGTAATCTAACATGAATTGTTGATCTTCAACATATACGTATGTTCGTTGATCTAATATAAATCTTTTATATGTACCATCGGACCCTGATTCAGAATATTGAATTAACGAGTCCATTGGTAATAATAATATACAATCCATAACCGAAGGTTTAGCCATTAAACTGTCTTCTTGAAATAAAGAAGCATAATTATATATTGAATTAGGCATTTGTGCTAAATTGGGAAACATTTCATTTACTACCATAGGGACAGTATTAAAAGCATCTTCAACCGTAGTAGTCATAAAATCTAAGGTATACCCTAATAAGCCGACATTATACCCTTCAATAACGTCTTCCGGAAAATATTTCGGTCCTAAGACATTTAATGCAAAATCCTTTATATCGTATAACGATGTATATTTTTTAACATCATCTGACATATATTATACCTCCTTTATTTATCTTTCCATATCAAGCAATAAAACATATTACCCATATCATCTTCATATGACTCGACGAACGGCACATGTGTTAATGTTGATCCTGTCATACAATTTTCTCTTTCATAGGTTATTTTCCCCTTAGCACTTTTATCTGATAATTCATTAAATTCCCATAGACTAAATATGTCCATAGGCGTTCTAAATGAATACATATACTTTATATTGATTTCAGGTTTAGCTAATAACGTACCCGAATCCCATGAAAATACATTTTCACCAGTATTAACTGGAAATACACCTGTAAGTTTTTGCCAGTAAAGAATAGTAGAACCATCAGCTCCACATAAAAAATAATAACATGAAGCGGCATAATCCAATATATGCCCTTTTAAGTATTCTGGTGATGGTGAAAATATTCCTCTAGAAACTTTATTTATGTAATCTACCCAAATCAAATGCAATTTAAATACGTCTAGGTTAACAGTATCTATATATCTAATAGATACTTCACCAGCAGAAACTGATTCTTGATCTGTGGCTCCGTATACGATTCTATGACCATTATACGTCTCCCCATGTTCTATTGTTTTTATAACTGTATCACTAACTTCAAGTGACAGTGCTTCATTTGATAAAAATGGCATGAATTTATGACTGGCATTACCAGCTTTAACTAATGATTTCATAGACCAAGGGTTATTGTTAAATATATACCCATACTTACCGTCCATTTTAACTTGATCGTTTAAAACTAATTCATGGGCAGACGCACCTTGTTGTAATATATTTAAATCTGGTCTAGTAAAGAAAACATATGCAAAAGTCTTAGTTAAGTCTTTATCAGGAAACGCAGTTTTGTTTCTATTAAAAGAGTTATGTAATTTCTTTTGTAAACTACTATAGTAACCTTTGCTTCCTGAAACCTGATAACCATCATATATATCATTTTTATTAGAATACCCTATATCCATATTATGTTTCAATGCTGCTATATTTTTAGCAATAACATCATCACTTACCGCATTATAATCTCCTTCACTAAACGTCATAGGTTGATACCATGAACTATATGTGGTATTACCCATATTATTCCCTTTAGGTACTGTTATCGGTACATCAGGAGGTGGAGGAGGAGTTGGTGCGGGCGGCTCTTTTGGTTGTTCTGGCTGTGGTTCTAGATCTCTCATTTTTAATAAATACTCAGTACCATTTGCGGTCTTACCACAAGACCAGTAATTAGTGCCTTCCCATCTATACCATATCGCTCCATTGGTAGTTTTAGATTCTACAACGTTCGCACCATGATTAGGGTATTTATAATCAACTATTCTATATGATGTACTGGGTCCTGTACGAACCCTAAGCCTAGTTGGTACCGTGTTAGGATTCACTCTCATCTCCCATTTCATATTATCTCTCCTTTCATTATATTTACAAATAAGTTCTTATCTACTTGTTTTCCCGCTAACTATCTATGGGTAAAACAATTATGTAAATCGAATTTGAAATTTTTTAGAATGAAGGAGTTGTTAAAATATGGGTAGTTTTAAAGAATTGGGCGAAATGCTGAGAGATGCTAAAGGTACTATTAAAGAAATTCAAGCTACAGCTAGCGACATAAAAGGTCAATCTATAGCTAAAAAAAGCTCAGCTGCAATATTACAATTCCCTGTAATAATGTCTAGATCTATAAATGTTGATACTGCTTCTAGTGTCGTAAAAGCTTTAGAACGTCAATATGCCACATTCGTTCAAATGGTAATAGCCTTAAATCCGGTTATAGACTGGAATGAACATAAGAACGTTGAAGATTATGTTAGAACATTACATCAAAATAATCCAACACCTATGGACCTTATAGAAAGTTGTATAAACGTATACAGTGATGAAGAACTTGGATTAAGAATGATTACTTCTTTAAATGAAGGATGTAACGGTCAAGTGTTACAAGCAAACAAACAACAGTTAATTTGTGTTGAAGATTATTTAAATCAAAATAAGTTAAATGATTTATATAAACCTGCTCAAATAACATTAGAAAGAGCTAACGCTTCATTAGATTATTTTATACTATCAGAAGCTAAACATAGACCTAAAAAGAATAATGGAAAAACAACTTATAAAAGCTTAGATGAATTCGGTAAAGCGTATCAACAAATACAACAAGGTGAAAATCCACAATCAAATGCTGAAGGTCCTCATGTATCAATGCAATCTGGTGGAGGGGGAGTTGTTGATAACCCTGTTGCTAATCAACAACCTAACGTTAACGATAGTACAGTTGTTAATGGGAAAGCTACTGTTAATAGTCCAAATAAAAGAAATGAAAATTCTAATGGACCAAAAGAAAGACCAAATGAAGATGTATCAGCAGCACAAGCACGTGCTAACGTAGAAAATGAAAAAAGAAAAAAAGAAGCAAATGCAGCTGAATTAAAAATGAATATCGAAAAAGATAACCAACTAAATAGAGCAAGAACTTCAGTTAAATTATCTGATAACGATATTAAAAAATGTAATGAATTAGTTCCTACTACTTTATCTGTTTCAGTACAACAAATAAAAGGAGATAATTTCGGTACTATGTTAAACTTTGTCTTAGGAATCAAAGGTGTTATGCACCCTGTTAATTCCGAAGAAATGGTTAGTAACTTATTAGATGGTTATAAATCAGGAAATAAATTCTTCAATTTCTTAAGATGGACTTCAGGGGAAATATCTTTCTTTAAAGACCTTTTATTCAATATAGATGGTATAAAAGAAGATGTTGTTAAAAAACATAATAAAGGTTCTCATTGGTGGACTACATTAAAAAGAAATAGAACATTAGCTAGAACTAAAAATGCTATTGGTAATATAACAAAAGGTAAAAATAGAATACTTCCAAATGCTACTATAGTATGTTCAATGGAAGAAGTTATGGAAATTCAAGACGTTTACGGCGTGGATTTAATGGAAGTTAGAAATGTATTAAGATTAATGGATAGATACTTCTTATTAGGATTCGTAGTTGTTGATGAATCTCAAGAACTTTGTTATTTCATATTTGACGGTGAAAGAGACTATCAAGCACTTTCATTTAAAGGTTTAGAAAGAGAAAATAACAACAAGAATGATTTTAAAGATATTTATAAAATGATAAATAGTGGAAGATTATAAGAAAAGGAGGTAGAGATGAATGCTAAAAAGAAATTACTGTATCGACATATTATTAGAAAATGCTACTTCTTATGAAGAAAAAAATAAAATATATTCTTTAAATGAAGCTGAACAAGCATTAGTAAATGATAGAATGGTTGGTAACTTATATAAATCTGCTTTAAAAAGAAAAGATATAGATTTCGGTGATATTCCTAATAGTAAAGGGGATATCCAAAAATTCGGCGGCTATCAAAACATGGTAGCTACATTAGAAATACTTGAAGGATTATCTAAAAAATTCGGTATAAAAATACCTGAAATTCAAATAGTAGATAATGCAGTTAATAATATTAGAGTTCAAAAAAGAGTATTTGAAAAAGCTTATAATTTAAATGTGGATTTCTTGAAAATGTATTATCAAGCTCTAGTACTAGCTTGTATTGATGCTACTACGTTATTATTAGCTTCATATGTTGAATATACTAAAACACTTAATAACATAGAATTCCAAATTAAAAAAGGAAAAGGTGTTTCAGGTCATATATGTATAGACAGCTTAGCAAAATTCAACCAATCTGTTAAAGATGGTTCGTTTAATAAATTTGCTGATGGACTATTAAGTAAAGGACAAGAAAACTTTATGGGTGCTATAGGTGCAGCTATAGGTGCTTCTACTGCTACTAAAACAGTTGCTGCTGTTTTTATAGGAGCTTCTGTAGTTCCTATATTAAGAGGTTTATTATTTTATTTCTACGATGCTCGTATGACTGTAAGTGAAAAACTAGCATACCAAAAAGAACTTTTAGATATGAATGCTTTTAGATTAAATGCTGTAAACATGGATGCTCAGACAAGAAACAAAATATTAGATAAACAAAAAGGATATATGGATAAACTAGAAAGAATGTCTGATAAGATAAGAGTAAACAGTCAATTAGCAGTAAAATCATCTGCTAATAGTATAAAACAAGACAACAAACAATGGAATATAGGGAATGTAACTAATAACGGTGACGACTTTATGTTCATTTAAAACTTATAAAAATAGAACAATAATTTAATAACATAATTTAATTAAAAAAATTAAGGAGGACTCACGAAAATGGCTAAAAATATTTATGATTTATTCAATGAAAGAAAATACGGTGTAGACTATTTAGTTGAAGGTGTAGATGGAGCTATAGAAGATACAGAAGCTTTCGAAAGCCTTGACGAAGCTGCTTTAGCAATATTAAATATAGCACAAGAATCTTCTAATGAAGCTATAGAACTTCAAGCTGCTTGGTATTTAGAAGATCTAGTTATAGAATCAATGATGTATGATGATTTTGAAGAAGAAAGAATAATGTCTGTAATGGAAGGGTCTATGAAAGAAAAAGCTAGTAAAGCTGCTGAATACATAAAACAAAAATGGCAACAAATAAAACAATGGTTTGCTAGTACTTTTAAAGCTATAGCTAATCATTTCGCATCTGGTGAAGAATTAATTAAAAAACATAAAAACGAAATACCAAAAGCAATAGCTAATTCAGGAGCAAAAGTAAAAATGCCTAAAATATTAAATGATCCTAATAGAGCTAATGAAGAATGTGCTAAAATAGTTGAAGCACTTAAAGCTTCTAGAATATCAGGTGATAAAGGTAAAGAACAAGTTCTTAAATTAGTTGGCGTTGATGATAAAAAAGGTGTAGGAAACAAAGTTAAAGGATTCTTCTTTGGTTCTGTTGTTGAAAAACCTATAAGAGATTTCTATAATGATGCTAGTATGCTTATGCAATGGGCAGGTGGTAAAAAAACTATACTAGACAATTTCAAAAAACAACAAAAACAAGTTGATGATGACTTTAAAGAAATATTAGGTCACCTTAAAGAAGCTGCTAAAGCAGAAGGAGCAGGAGATAAAGAAGCAGAAATAGTTAAAAACTTCAATTTTGCGTTAAACTTAAAAAACTCTGTACTATCTGCTCAACTACATTGCAATAAACAAATGTGTGACATGGCTTTAAAAATAATAAGAAAAGCATTAAATACTGGGGAAGCCGCTGCTAAAGATCAAAAATTATTAACAGATAAAGGTATTAACAATGCAAATGATAAACATAAGTACGATGCAGTTAAAGCTGAAAGAGATGAAATAATGAAAAATATGCAAGCAGGTAATGATGATGACGATGTAGAAGAATCATTCAATCCATATATACCTCAATTCGAATCTTGTGAAATAATAGAAGAAGATAATGATGATTGGAATTGGTAAAATATAAATAATAAATAGATATAGGATATTATCCTATATCTATTTATTTTATCAAAAAACAATCCCTTAATGAATATATAACATTGAAGGAGGGAAGATAATGAAAAAATACAACGTTGATATAATAATGGAATATAAAGAATTAATTGAAAACGAACCTTATCTTTTCATAATAGAAGAAATGAAAAAAGACTTAAAAGAGGAACTTCTTAACAATAATACACAAGACTCAAATTATTTTATCATAAACGAATTTAGTCGCCATATAGAACCTGAAGTGTTAATAGAAAATCTATTGAAATATTTTTCTATTCAAGAAGGACTTATAGCAGATATTTCGAAAGCTATAAGTGGAATGAAATCAGGTTTTATTAATAAACATGATAAGATAGTTGCGAGAGACAAAAAATGGTTAAGTCAACATAAAAAAGGTATTTTAGCGTTAGACTTTTCGGAAATAGAATTAGAAGTACTAAGCGATTATAAAGTTACTTTTGAACAACTTGTAAACAGACATAATATATTCGATAAGATATTTGTTAACTCAGAAAATAATGAAGACCTTCCTAATAAATTACGTAGATTTGAAGATAAGAATGAAGATTTAAAAAATGGGTTAGATAACTATTTTAGAACAGGTACTTCAAGAAGAGAAATAGGATTGAGAAAACTATCCGGTGATGAAGCTAAAGTAGCAGTAGAGAATATGATAGCTTATTGTGAAAGTTTTATAAATGGTAAAAAATTTTTAGAAGAAAAAATGAATAATGTTCTTGTATCAGTAAATGATTCTAAAGTTGAAGAAAGTTATACTGTTTTAGATGTATTAAAAGAGGCGGGAGACAATATTGATAAATTATTAAAAGAACCAGCAGATGTTGATTTTAAAGGCGAAAAGAGAAAAGAAAAAAATAAACAAGAAACTAAAGAAGAAAACTCTAATAAATCTGACGAAAATGTCGACGATGCTATGAAAGAACCAGCAGATGTTGATTTTGTAGAGGGTGGAAAAAATAATAAAGAAGCTGACGATAGTACTGAGAAAGAAATACATAAAGAAGAAAATAATGAAAACGAAGAAAGTGTTTCTGAAGATAAACCGCAGAGAGGTGTTAGAGATAGACAGATAGGGATAGCCGTTCTACTAACAGTAGCAGAAGAAAGATATTTTGATTATATTAATATACTTAAAGGATTAGTGGAATAAAAATAGATATAGGAAGTTATCCTATATCTATTTTTTGTTTTCTCAATTCAACTTGAACTTCTCCAATAAGTTCTCCAGCATCTTTAGTTAATGTAGTTATCGATCTACACACCCTGTAGTTTCCTCCATATTCTTTATTCAATTTACTATCTTCATATGTGACTACCACCTCTTTATTAGGAGAAACTACATCTAAATCCACTCCTATTAACGTCACACCACAAATACATTCATTTTCTTCAAGCCTAGTTTGAAGCTCTGTAATCGCATATTTATTACCACTTTTAATGGATACTAGGTGATCGTTCGAACTACCGACAGTGGTTGTACTAGCAGCTACACTAGTAACATTACCAGTCTTAGAATCTATTATTTTAATATTATTACCTGATAACTGATTACCTAGTATGTTCATATTTTTAGTCTGAACTCTATCCGTATTAGCAAACACATGTGTTTGCTTTCTATCTTTATTAATAAAATAGCCGTTTAATTGACTATCCACCGTCTGTTGATTTGATACATGTATATGTGTAATTTTTATCTCATTTTTTCTCCATGCAGTACATTGATAATTCATATCTATAATATAAGTTGTGTCTATATCAAAAAATAGAAGCATACCTTTTTCATAAAAAGATTTAAGGTTATCTAAATATGTTATAGTTTCTATAGTATTCCCTGATGGTACATTAATTCCACTTACAGATGGATTATTATTTAATTTACTCATAAGTAATTTATTTATACCTGTATCTCCCATAATATAAACCAATAAATCAGTCATATTACCAGAAGATATTGAAAGATTATATGTCTTTTTACATTTAGTTACATCATCAGTAAATAAATAAAAATTACGTGTGTTGGTACCTAATGTAACATTATCCTCTCCCTCAGCATCCTCTTTAGATTTTTCCGCATCATTATCTTTTACTATACTATCTTTGTCTTTGAAACATTGGAAAACTTCATTAAAACATAATTCATATTTAAGGAACGTATTTTTCTTATCGTAAATATTTTTTATAACCCTTAATCTAAATTTAACAGTGTCTATTTCGTTTTGTATTTTTTGGTATACTTTATCTTTCATAACTATTGAAATATTAATTATAGGAAAATATAAATCATCATAGTCTTTCTCGATGTATAAATGAGTAACCATATCACCATTCATTTTCTCGATACTACCATCTTTAAACATAATATCAAAGTTATCTACTTTATATTTAATAATGTTGACATTATTTCTCATTTCTTCAGTAATCATTAAAATCAACCTCCTATTTATTTGTATTTTTAACAAAAAAATATAAGACCGAAGTCTTATATTTTTATTCGTTTAATATATATCTAACTTCTATTTTTGTATGTGCATTTAATTCTGCCAATACTTCTTCTATTAAATCACTATTTACAAATATTCCTGAATTTTCTCCTAATGATAAAACTATTGTATGAATATCTGTATTCTTTATAGAATCAAGATATATTGTTACATTTTTTAATTCTTCTGCATTATGAGGATATATTGCAATAGGTCCACCATTTCCTATCAATATAATTTTGTCGATATCATATAAAAGTTGTTTGTTTTCATTTACATAATCTACAAAATTATTTATGAAATGATTGTCGGTTATTTTTACTTGAACTCTTTCAAGTTTCCAGCTATAACAATTAGCTTCACCTTTTTTATAATTATTCCAATTTGTTTTTTCTATCATATATATTACCTCCTAAAATTATTATTTTATATTATTCATCTATATAATATAGCCTTATTTCCTTCACCTTTTACATTACTTAAATATATGGTCTTTTTTTAGTTCTGCTTCTATCTTATCTAACTTCAATTGTATACTATCATGCTGACTTAACAGTTTCAAATATTCTCCGTATAACGTATCCGTATTTTGCAACATAATTATCAATGCCGCTTTAGTTACAAATTTATATTCGTCGTTTCCTTCCATTACAGTTTTTATTGTAAATAAATGTTTGTACCAGTCCATATTAACTGGTATCACTTTTTCTATGTCTTGTACTTTATACCAATCTACTCCTGCTTCATCCATAAAGTTATCTATTTCAAATTTATCCACAAATACTTGTAAAATATTATTAAAAGATTTCATATTATCTACCTCCAATTAATTTTAATAGGTCTTTTCTTTATACCTGTATTTATTTCTATTATATTTAATGGGAATTCATTAAAATAATTTTCATTAATAACTTTCATATACCCACCATCATATTTATCTATTATCTGATTAGTTATATATTTTATTTCAACATCTGAAAGTTTTTTATACTGCTCAAATATACTTGAAGTCATATAGTTAATTAGAAAATCATTTTGAAACTCTTCTTTTATTAAACAACTTAAACTGTTTATATTATTAACATCATTAGTTACTATATCTTTATTCAAACCATTATTTATCTCCTTATATATTGTAGATATACCCATTCCTTTTATTCTATCTATATTTCTATATTTATCACCTAATACAGAAATAATAAATGGTAAAAAGTTTATATCTGGATTAAAGGTGTTTTTACATTGAGTTTTTCCTTTTAATATATCCATGATATTAACTTGATCTATTAATACAGATTTTTCCATTTTAGGTTTAAGAATGATAAAATAATCTCTAATATATTGATACTCATACCTGTCGTCAGTTATCAAGAAATTCTTATTTCTTTCTGTTTTAAAATATTTACTTATTACTAGAGGAATTACACTTGGTTCTATTATTCCACTTGTTATAAAGTTAACTCCTTCTACATAAGTCAACAACGTTTTTATCATTTTAATACTTTCTTCATACATTTTTCCTATAGATGAAGTTTGTTCCGTATTCATTAGCATTAATTTAGTTCTATAATCTTTATTATATTCTCTATTAAGATAATCCATATCTACTGACTCAGGACCATATATAAATATTTTACTGCAAATAGATCTTTTATGGAAATAATATCTATAGTGTGAAATTAAATTGAACACACAAGAACTCAATATTATATTTCTTTTAGATCCCATTATTACATTCTCTCTATCAGTTATAGTTGAAGTTAACTTCTTTAATATACATTCTAAATTTATATAAATATAAATTTCTTCACCTTTATCAAATGTAAAATCTTTCAATAATTCATCTAATTTAGAATATTTTATTTTAAACATATTAAAATATAACTCTTGAATAACAAACACCTCCTTCCTAAATATTGTACATTTTCTAAACATTATTCATACTGATTTATATCTACAACTGTATATCCTTCTTCATCTACATATACACAATCTATAAAATCTTCACAATCATCAAATGTTTTTATTTCCGTATTAGTTCTTCTCATATTTTTAACTAATACTTCTTTTATTTTTTCTATATTACCGTATCCTTGGTCTAATAATATATCTACCAATTTATCACATTCTTCATCTGATAATGAAATACCTTTTCCTACAAAGTTATTTGATTTATTAACCATTCTTATGTCAGTTGTAATTGGATTATCACCCCATATCATTCTTAAAATTTCTTTTGTATACCCATTCGTTTCTTTTAATGTCCCAATTCTTTCTATCACTTCGCTTTTAAATTCCTTTTTAGACATTATATTTCACCTCTTTCTTTTAATTCTCTAAAAATTCTTTCATCATCAAATTCATCTATTAATACAACCATTTCTATAAACTCTTCGTTATCCATATTATTATATAACCAGTTATTTATATTTATAGGACATCTTGCCTTTAATTCATCTATATTATTTGCTCCGAATAAACTCATTAATAATTTAATTTTTTCTTCATTCATTTAAATCACTCCTCTTTATAAATATACTAAATATTTGTTAATAAATTGATAAAAATATATATGGATTTCCTTTAAAAGGAAATCCATATATAAAATATATTATAGGAGACGATATTTATTTATAACTTAATCTAATTAATTGTTATATGAATAATATTTTATAATCTCAGAATCGTGGTTTTAATTGTTCATGTAAATGAACGTACCTTCCTAACCATATTCTAAGATTAACAACTTTTTTTTCCACTCCTCCCTTAAGGGGAGTCGTTTCCTCTTCTTATTCGCTTCGCTCTTAAGAAGTTGTTGTTATGTTGATAATTTATAATAAGGTTTTTATGAAATTTAATTTAATATAACAATTATTATTCTTGAGGAACGTAAAAAAATAATAAGTAGCCTAGGCTACTTATTATTTTTTTTGTTGTAATAATTCATCAACCTTATTATATATTTTTGCTAATTTTGTTATTTTATTTATACAAGATTTAACATTTTTGTCGTTCTTTATTGACATCTTTTCTATTTCTCTTCTATATGCTTTTATTCGTATTAAAGATTCTTCATTTAATGTAGTTAGTTTATGCATAACATCGTTAAATAAGGTATCGTCACTTAATAAATTTTCTAATAATTGATTTTCATTCATCATAATTTTATATCCCCCTTATTTTTATTAATTTATTATTATACTATTTATTTTTTGGATCATAAGAAATAGAAGATAGGTTTTCACCTATCTTCTATTTCCATTATATCTTTGTGGTTGTTGTTGATGTTGTTGTCTATTTGAGAATCCTTGCCCTTGAAGAACTCTTGTCATTCTATTTATATTGTTAGCATTTTTAGATTTGTATACTGATACAAGACAAGTTATATCATTTTGTCCATGCATTTTTATATCATCTATAGAAACTGCGTATCCTTTTGAAGCATTCATCATTTCAGCTATTAAAGCTCCAAAATCTATTCTGAATAATATTGCATCTTCTTTGTATAATAATGAAGGACCATAACCTTGCATTTTAATTCTATCTATACTCTTAAGCACAGATTCGTTTATTTTACCATTTCTAGAACTGTTGATTCCCGGGATAGGTATCATCCCGTTAACGTTAGTTTGTTGTCTAGATTGACTATTAACTTTATAAGGGATTGCTAATAATCCTTGAACTTCTTTTGTTTCTGGGTCTTGTGAATATATCATACCCACTTCCCCATTCAGCCCCTTTATAAATCCTTGTAAGAATTCAACTATATCACTTCCAGTTACTTTAGCCAAAGACCCTAAATAACATTTATGCATATAACTATTCTCTCCAACACCAGCTATAGTTTGTACTGCATTATTTCTTTCTACATTATTATTCATACTCATATTTGTTACCTCCTATAATTTAAAATATATTTTTATTTTGGATCATATAAATTTGTTATTATTTATATTGTATTTCAATTATATAATATAGCACTGAAATTTCACCTTTTACACTTTTGTTAATCAACTAAATTCATCAAAATCGCTTAAGTTAGTTAGATGCCAATCGATGTATAGATAGCCACCATGTAAATCATGGTCAGGACCAAACATAGATTTGACATACAAGTTAAATGATTCGAAATAATTAATTAGGTCAAGGCTTTCACCATCAAATGTAACATAAATTTTTGAAAACAAATCTGTTTCACCGTTAGCTCTAGCTACTTTTATTTCATCGATTATTTGATTACATTTAGTTATATTTAACATACAATACCTCCAAATATTTTTATTATATTTCATCTATATAATATAGTATTGAAATTTCACCTTTTTACACTTACTGTAATGTTTCACATATGATTAAATTCTAAGTACGAATTCCTTAAATATATATCCACTATCAGTTTTATACCAGTCACCACAATCTTCTATTATTCTAACTTTAGTACCATAATAGAAAGTTCCGATTTTATCTGAATTAAGTGTTGCTTCTTCACGTATATTTAACCCAGACTGACTGGTAACTATACCATAGTACTGCTCTTCTTTTTCAACCACTTCTTTATTTTCATCAATAGTTAAAACCATTTGTCCTTCTTCTTCTTTTAAATCTATCACTAAATCTGTATTGTTATTTATAACAATATCAGTTTTCATTTCTTCTATGTAAGAATCTATTTGTTTATCTATAGCAACTACTGAGAATATAATTCCGAATATACAAGTTAAAACTAATGTTAATAATATTCTCAGACTTAATACTTTTCTAGTCATTTTAAATTACCTCCTTATTTATTTCCGTTTAAATATATACATATTTGTTATAGACGATAAAAAAATAAAAGAAAGCCTATTTGGCTTTCTTTTTAAAATTAAGTATTTTACCATGTTCTTTTTTCTTTTCATTAGAACTTTGAGTTTCATTTGTACCGTCATCGTTAGCACCATCGCCTATAGCTTTTCCATTAGCAAGATTTACTATAGCCTTAGCAGCTTTAAAGTCTTCTTTGAATACTAATGTCAACACTTTTGAATAAGCTCTTATCATTTCATTTATTTTCTTCATGAGTCCATTTATTCTACTTAACGAATCGTTTGCATTTTCTGCTTTCTTTTCATTAACATAGTTATTGATAGTTGTACTAACACCTGTTCCAGCTATAGATCGTTTACCGGCTTTATCTCTCATCTTATTTGCTAATTTCTTATATAAATCTTCTACTTTTCGTTTTATATTTTCTAAGTCCTTATTTGCTTTTGGTAGCATTGTTAATGTATTATGGATATTTAGCACATTTATTTGAGTTATTTGTATTTCATTAGCATCTTCATCTCTAAGTCTCAATTTTTTTCTAAAGTTATCTAAAAACGTACTTTCTAAGTCTTCTCTATCTAAAATATCTTCGTACGACCAAATTCTAGCAGCAGTAGCATTCAATACTTTACTCTTACAAGAAGCGATTGTATTGTTTATCTTGTTAGAACAAGTTCCTTTAATAGTTTGAAATGTAGGTTTTTGATTATGATATTTAACAGTTGCATTTACATGTTTACTTCTAATTCTTAACATTGCTTGATTTAAATCATTAGCAGCTACTAAATCTGCACCTTTTTGGAACAACGCTTGTTGATGATTGAAGATATTCGTTATCCAATTTAAAACTTTTTTCATTTGATCCATAATCCATTTAAATACATCTCTTTCTTTCTTTTCTTCAGCTTCTTCTAATAAAATATCCAAACGCTTTTTTTCAGGATTATTATACACCATAGTTTCAATTAAACTATTTGTGTATATTTCTCGTTCTAATATAATATATTCATCATAACTTTTATTAACCGAGTTATATTCTTCTTCAAGGACTTCATGTTGTAATCTATTAAAGATTTCCTGAATATTATCCATATCACCACATCCTTTTATTGTTAAAATTCATAGTTTCCAGCATTGCTATTGTAGTTATTTCTTCAATCACCGGAAAATCTTTTATAGTTAACTTATAAGATTTCATATGTGTATTAGGCAGTCTAGTAAACATGTAATAAGTGTTTTCTAAGTTTTTAGATTTATATAAATTATAATAATTCTCTTTTATAAAATGAATGAAATAATCTTTATTGTCATAGTGTTTAACTGTTATAGGATCAAATCCATGTTCTTGTAATTTAAATAAATCTATAATCGAAAGATCTGTTATATTATCGTAAGCACTTACAACAGCTTCATGTACAGCTAATACGTTCTGTTTATCAGTAGTAATAACCATATTTTTAGGAACGTAATCCCCGTTGTTTCTATTATTAACTAACTCTTCTTCAAAGCCAACTTTATTATATTTTAAATAAGAATCTACTTGTTGATAATTGAACGGTAAATTGGCTTTTTCTTCATTATAATTATAACCGTATCTATTATTTTCACAGTTATATAGATTAGTTAATATAGGTCTCATATCTTCAAGCTTCTTTGTAAATATTGGGAGTTCTTGTAAAGTCATAGGGCTTAATAGCATTCTTTGTATATGTGATTCAGTTAACACATTTTGACCGATAATGAATTCGATATCAGTCATAACACTTTCAGCTATCTGTGGTAAATATGTGTTTATCATACATGATTCTAAAACAGTAACAGCATTTTCAAATATATTTAAAAGATCTCTATGTGTAGGATATTCTTTCAAATACTCTTCGTTAGCTTGCTTATTAGATTCTTTACATATAGAAACTATTTCATTTATTGAATTTAGATTTTCAAGTTTTGATTTCAAATCATTTAAATACTTTTCATTCATTCATTATACCTCCTTACGTTTATAGGATAAAAACCAAATAATTTTAAACTAGCTTCTTTTATAAATTTAAATTCTTGGTCTTCGAATTTAAATAGATTAGCTATTACAACCCCTTCCGTTAGATTATTAAGAATGTTTTCTATTTCTATATAATCTGGTAATTCTACTTTGAAACTTACTTCATTAATTCTATCTATTTCATTATAATATGGAGTCACTGAGCAATGTGTACCAACTTTATCTCTTTGTATGATATAGTCTTCTTCAACTATTATTTTACTAGACATGTCGCTTAACGAAAATACATGTTTACTATTAGGATTGTCATATACTACTTTTAAGTTTATAATATTAGTACCTTCATACACCCTAACAGGTTTACCATGTTTTGCAGCTTTAACTATTTCACCTAAATCATCTTTAGCAAATTGAACTAGATTATTTTCAACACCTTTTTCAGCTAATCCGTCTATTACTATTAAACATTTTCTAATATCCTCATTTATGTGTTTAACTGCAGAAGGTTGTTCTTTTAACATTAAGTTGTAATACTTTTTATATGTGTTAAGATATTTCCTCATTTCTTCTTCATATTCATTTTGAAGATAATAATTCATTTGAGGAATACTTATAGACGATTCTTTCATAGTATCTATTATATAAGATTCAAGTTGTAAGTCCAAAGTATCATTTTTAACATGTCTATTAATCGAAGATTTATAATCTGATAGATCATCGCCTATTTTGATATTACCGTTTTTCAGTTCAGTTTTAACTATACCTCTATAATAATCTCTAGATTGGTCTAAAACATTATTTAATATATAACCTCTAAACTTAGGACCAGCTTTAAGATGTTGGTTTGCTTTAACATATTGAACATACTCTTTTTTAGTTTTAATTTCAAGAAAACGTCTACATAATTCAGGATTTAATTTATAAGTGTGCATTTTAACAATATCTACGGGTTTACTTATGGTATATTCACGTATAATAGGACATGAACCTATTTCTAAATCATTTATATCAACTTCAACTTCATAAACATAAAAAGGTTCAGCTTTATCGCATAAATATTTAATGAATTCTCGTTCGTCCATATCATCAGGTTTAACGACTATATTTTTTCCTTTATTATTATGACCTACATACTCCATATTACCTGGTCCGACTATATCCCATATAGCATCAGATAAAGCCCATGAAATCGCATCCTCTCTATTATCCCAAAAATAAGTAGACCATCTTGGATCGCTATATTTAGTAGCACCAACATTTATTGACATAGGTTCTATTTTATTTTTTATTATTCTAGATGAACCACGATATAATTTTATTTTACCACCTTTTAATTTTTGAATAGGCTTATCAAACCATACTAAGAATTTATCTGGTTCAAATTTTTCTTCAATATAAGATTCACTTATAGTATCTTTAAGTTCATTTATTTGCTTATCATTTTTAACAAATATAGGAATTCTTTTTAAAGTTTTTAAGAAGAATTTAAACGTTTTTATAATATCACCTTCGCTACGTTTATAAGTTCTAGATACGCTTCTAAACATAGATTTAGAAACAGAAGTTCCCATTATCACCATTGGTTTTCCTATAAATCTTTCAGGATTGAAGCAAATGAATATTTGCATACCTTCAAGAATATACAATTTATCAACTTTAGTAACTCTATTTTCAAACCAATCTAAAAATTTAACACATTCAACATTAAATCCTGGGTCATTAAATCCGTTTAATTTATTTGGATTTTGTGTTTCTAAATATTCTAAAATTATAGGATGAATTTTATTTTTATTTAGATTTTCTAAACCGTGAATTAAAGCGGATGTTATAGCGTCAAATTCCAATGCTTCGGCATTATATTTTTTACCATATTCTGAAATTATAGTACTTTTACCAGAACCACCTAGTCCAGTTATATATAAAACATTTTCAGATTTACCAAATTTATCAAGATTAAACTCCATATTGTCTTTAGAAAAAATAAGATTTTCCTCAATATGCTCGTAAGATTCTCTTAAATCATATTTTTTCTTTCTTTCCTTAATTTCCCCTTGCATTCCTTTTTTAACCCAATTATAATATTCATTATATCTGTCTTTAGAATCAGGGTGTTTTCTCATTAGTTTTTTATAGTGATCATCAGTACATTTAACCATTTTTTCTATATAAACAACATCATCTTTAAATCTAGCAGCTTTAATTAAACTTGATAAAAAGTTCTGTAGTTCTTTAGGATCGTTTTTAACTAAATCGTATTTCAATGATAAGAACATATCATGTTCTCTATAAGGTTTGTCATTCCAATCATTGAATTTTTTAACAGCTACGTCTAATATGTTATCAGAACTTTCTTTAATGACTGTAGAAGTTCCTTTTATATCTTCTATTTTAAATATTCTAGGAATTTTCTTTTCATCCCCGTATTTTTCAAATTCCTTTTTAGCTTCTTTTAAGAATTGGAAAAAGTTTTCATAGTTTTTATTAGTTATTTTTATATAATGGAACATTTTTTGAGAACATAATACTTCATCTTTTAATGCTTCTTTATGTTTGTCTACAGCTTGTATTTTATAATGGTTATTAGGATTATCTCCACCATCTTTAATTTCTATTTCTAAATCTAAAGAGTGTATAAATACATCAGGTATATAAAATTTATCTTCGCCTTCATATTTGTATGTGTATGTATGAGGAGAAGGCATTGTTATATCTTCTGGGTCCCATTCGAAGAAATGATCTAATGTTTTTAGGAAATCTAATTCATAGCTTCCAGTGTATGTAGTTTCATGTTTACCATCGGACCATTCATATACTCCTGATATACTTCTGTTAGCTAGCATTTCTCTCTGTTTATTAGGATCGTTTAATAAATGCGTTTTCCCATATTTAGCAACCATTCTACTTTTCATTATTTTAACATATTCATCTTTACATTTAGGATTTCCACAGAATCTATTATATTTACCAGTATTTGAATTCCAACTTGTAGGCTGTTTACACATAACACAATTACCATTCATTTTACCAGTTTTCATATAGTAGTAATATTGTTGAACAGACATGTCTTGTGGAATCATATCTTTATGTTTACTTTCAATATGGTTATATAATGCTGTAAGTTCAGTATATTTTTTACCACATATTTTACATTTAAACATTATTATACCACCTTTCTTTTAAAAATTTCATATTCATCTTAAGAAATTGTTTTGGTAGTATATTTACAGTTATTTAGATTAAATTTTAAATAAAATTACAATACTATAATAAATGAAGACGAGTAAAGGAGATGATATTTTGGCTTTACCGAGAGATGTAGGGTTGGGTAAAGATAACTTTCAAAAAAGTAAAATATTTAATGAAACTGACTCATTAGTAAATTATATTTTAAATATATTATTAATGAGACCTGGAAATATTCCAAGCATGCCTGAATTAGGTGTTAATATAGGACAATATATACATCCCAACCTACAAAGTACTTTAGATTCTGAAAGACTTAAAGGTTTGATAGTAAGTAACTGCTCCGATTTACTACCGTATTTAACAAGCGATGAAATTATAATAACTATAGCAAATGATACGGAGGGAAGAGAAGTATTGCTTATCAAAATACCTTTAGTTACAGAACATCCATCAAGAGAAGAGAGAGATGTTTATTATGCATTCTACAGAAATACTTTAAATGAATTAGAGTTTAATTTCTTGATTGACAATGAATAAAAAATGTACAAATTTTATAGGAGGAAAGAATAATGGATAATAAAAAAGTTGATATTAAAGCTTTATTAGAACAAAATAACTTACAAATTAACAACAGACAAGTTGAAACTGATCCTGAAAAAATAATGGGTATAGAAGAACATGTTGATACAACGCAAGTTGAAAATGCGAATGATAAGATGGGTCAAGTATTAAAAGAAGAAGAAATAATGAGAAGAGCAGGAGTTATAGGTGGTGGAGTACCAGGTAATTTAATAACTCCTGAACAAATGGCTTCTATTGAAGAAACATTACAAGAAATAGAAATGGAAACTGAAGCTGCTAAAAAAGAATTTGAAGCTTTCCAAAAACAAAAGGAAGAAGAAGAAAGAAAAAGAAAAGAAGCTGAAGAAAATTCACCACTATCACTAGAAGAAGAATATGATGATGATTCACTAAGCGTTTCTGAACCGACAAACGTAGCTAATGATGATCTTGATGATGGTGCTGAAAGAACAGAGGATTTCTTAAAAAGATATAAAGAAGCTGTTGTAGTTATAGATAAAACAGGAATGGGTCAAGTTATAAACTTTACTGATGAAGAAAGAGCTAAACTACAAAAAGTTAAATCAATAAAACTAAAAGAAGTTGAAACTATAGAATTAAAATCTATAAAAACTAAAAAAGCTAAAACAGGTATAGCTGATAGAATATTACAAAAACGTAATACTGTTAGAAATACAAACATAGTTCTTCCAATATCAGGACTAACTATGGTTATGAAAGGTTGTTCTACATTTGAATTAATGGGATTAATAACAGGAGATCAAGTTAATGTAATGACATTAGTCGCTAAATGGACTTTATTACATTCTAAAGTTGAATCTACGTCTATAGGAAAAATGGACTTTAATACATTCTTAAATAACGTTGCTTCATTAGAATATGACATATTAGTATACGGTGTATTATGTGCTACATTCCCTGATGAAGATACATTCCCATTAACTTGCCCAATGTGTAAAACAGAGATAGAACACAAATATGAAATGAGATCTTTATTAAGAGCTGAAGAAATGTCTGAAAAACTAATGGGAATGGTTAAACATGTAGCCGACAATTCTTATACAGAAGAAATGGCTAAAAAATGTTTTGATGAATCTGTATTAAATACAGAAAAATCTATATTATTACCAGATTCTGAATTTATATGTACAATAGGCGTACAAAATGCGTATTCGTTTATATATGATTCAGTAAATGCTATAGATAAATTAGAAGAAAAATATAATCAAGCAACTATAATATCTTCTGCAGTGTCTAAAATATTCGTTCCAAATCCAGATGATGATGGAGCAACATATCTAGAAGTAGATGATACTACGGATAAAATAAAACTAATATATAGTTTAAATGCTAAAGACATAAGTATATTAAGTACAAAAATAGGAGAAATAACAGAAGGATTAGAATTCAAGTTCGGTTTAATGGATATAACTTGCCCTAATAAAAAATGCAGACATCATGTTAATTCAGTGGAGGTTGAATTAGATACAATCCTTTTTCACAAGTACCAACAAGCAATGAATACAACTATAGACTAGAGCAATTAGCTAAGTTTACAGATGAGATAATGGAGTTGTTTGGTGGTCCAAGTGCTTATTTTATGTTAGAAGAAATATCTTATAAAGACATGGTTGCGATTAGAGATGCTCGTATTAAGCGTAAAAATAAAGAGATTGAAGATGAGCAAAAATATAGAGAAGAAGAATTGAAAGCACAAGAACGTGCTATTGCTAGAAATAAGATACTGAAATAATTTTATTTTGATTCCGAGAATCCTAAATAAGTGAAAGGAAAAGGATTCTAATGATACCGATAGATATTTTTATAAATCAGCTAATTCAACTAGGATTAGCTGACTCTTTTTTAGAAGTTATTGAAAAGCATTATTTGAAAGTTACTAAGATATATAATATAATATCAGGAGTAAATGAAGAAAATATAAAAGATATACAATTAATACAAGATTTAGAACATGATTCTATTGCAGTAATAATAGATTTGCATAACTCGGTTGAGTTGGTTGGTAGTAGCGATAAAGAGTTAACTGTACAAATTAATAACGAAGGAAATACAGTTGAAATAACCGTTACTAATAACTATGAAAGTGAGGAAGATATTTATGAAAGTAGATTTAATGGACGTAGAACGCCTTATACGCATAAATGGTCTTGAAGGAAAGGTGGTTACAAATCCTATATTATTCGAAGCTGGTAATCATCCAACACCTGATGGGCTATTATCATTAGAAATATTTGGTTCTACATCTGCAGAAAGAAAAGAGAATTACGCATACATAAACTTACATGATTATTTTTTACATCCTTTTGCATACAAAATGCTTTTAAGATTAGATAGAAGAATAGAAGCTATTGTTAAAGGAACTAGAAAATTCATTATAACTGAGGATGGTTCATTCAAAGAAGATGAAGAGAATGGTAGTAATGGATGTGCTTGGTTATATAAAAATTGGGAAAAGATTAAATTTAAAAGAAATGAATCTAATGTAAGAAACGAGAGAATAAACCTTATCGAAATTTATTCTAAAAATGTTATATTTTTAAAAAGATGGATAGTAATACCTGCATTTTATAGGGATGTTAATTTCCAAAATGTTGATGCTGGTAAATTATCACATAACGAATTAACTGATTTATATTGTAAATTGTTAAGATTTGCCAATATGGTTTCAGCTACGAGTGAATTTGATTTTATGGTTAATTCTAATAAAGCTAAAGTACAAGAAGTTTTAGTGGAAATATACGATTATTTTAAACAAAAATTACAAAAGAAAAATGGATTAATAAGAAAATCATTATTAGGTAAATCAGTAGACTATGGAGTTCGTGCGGTCATAGCAGCTCCTGAATTTAGAAATGAAAAATACGATGAAAATATAGTAGACTTTACTCATTGTGCTATTCCTATAGCAATAATATGCACATTATTTTATCCATTTATGCTACATGAACTAAGAAACTTCTTTAATGAACAATATGAATTGCTAAACTATAAAATAGAAGATTTATCTGAGTATAATAAGAAACTTTCAGGGTCTGCTGATTTAGCTGAATTTAATTTCCATTATAACGAAGATTATTTTAAAAAACTTATGGACGTTTTTACTAGATCATACGATAATCGTTTCCAAAAATTAGAAATACCATTAAAACAAGAACAAACACATCCGATATATTATAAAATTAAATTACAAAGAGAAGACGGGACTGAAGTTATTAGAGATATGACACTTACAGACGTGTTATTTATAGTTGCGAATAGAGCGGCAGGTAATAAACATGCATTTATTACCAGATATCCTATAACTAATCATCTAGGTTCTATGGCAACTAAAATAAATATTTCATCTACAGTTGAAACTGAAAAAATGTCGTATGGTGGAGTTTTATATAAACATTATCCGAAAATTAATTTTAATATGAGTCCTGAAGATGCATCTACATATTTTTACGATGTGTTAAAATTATCGAATGTTTTACTTAAACAATTCGGAGGAGACTATAAAATGGTCACGTTGTAGTCTTTAAACCACTTTAATTGTTCGGGGAACCCCTTAGAGCTTAAACTACTAAGCTGTATTAGTAATAATACAGTGGCTAGGATTAACTACCCTAGGTATAGTAAAAAGGTTTAAGATTGGGCAATCCGCAGCCAAGTTACCAATTATGAAAGGTGATGACTAAATATTATAATTGGTAAAAGGTTCAGAGACTAGGCTAATAGCCGTACTGATTCAAGTGAATTGGGAAATAGGTGGATAGGTTTATGAATAACCTATATGATATAGTCCTTAGTGAGGAAACTCACTGGTAGAGTAACGTCTACAAATTTATAAATAGATATCAAACGGACGGTGACCAGATGTCTATAAAAGGAATTTTCTCTCAAGAAGCTAACGAAGAATGTGATAGAATAGTTAGAAGCAAAGCTAACATTCTTGATATAAATGCTTCAAATGTAAGAAAATCTGAAAATGAAGCAATACAAACTTTATTTACATTAACTAAAAGACCTGAATTAGGAAGACAAGATTTAGCTAGTTGGGGAATAACAGACCCAACACAATACGATTAAATAAATAGATATACTCGTATGAGTATATCTATTTATTTTATTCAGGTTTTTCTAAATCGTCTATAAATAATTCATCTACATCTTTTTCTTTAACAGGTTCTTCCATTTTAACTTCTGGTTTAGGTTCTTCCTGTTTTTTTACAGGTTCTGATTTTTTTAACGGTTTTTCAGGTTTTAATCTTACATTTGCATGCGGTTTCACTTCAGTTACAACTTGTTGCTTATGCGACTTATACTCATTCATTTTTTTCTCAGTTTTATTATAGATGGCATTCATTACACGTTCATCATTACGTTCTATTTTTCTATAACTACCGTCTTCCATGACTTCACGAATATCTAATCCATTAAGAACCCAACGCATTACTAAATGAGGATCGTATTCGGCTGGACTCAATATAGGTCCTTTTACATCATAACCTGGTATTATTTTATTTGACAAGATAACGTATTTCATTATTTGTCACCACCTTGTTGTTTATTATTATTGTTGTTATGTCTTTGTTTTTTGTTTTCATAATTTTTGTTTTCTTGTTTTTTCTCCTCTTTAGGTTGTTCTACCTTTGGTTCTGGTTTAACTTCCACTTTAGGTTGTTCTACCTTTGGTTCTGGTTTAACTTCCACTTTAGGTTGTTGTTTAACTGGTTCCACTACAGTTTCAACTTTAACAACCTTTTCCTCAACTTTAGGTTGTTGCTTAGGTTGTTCAATTTTAACTGAATAACTTCTATTTTTCATGACATCATAAAATTGACCTAAGTTTAATTTAATATATTTATCACCATTCCATAATTTTATATTAGCATTCAGTGTTAATAAATATTCTACCTCTTCAGGTAATAGTAAAATGTCTTTTTGTAAACCTTTATTAAATTTTTTACCTTGATATACCACTTCTCTTCTTAATTCCATTAAAACTTGAACATATAAAACGTTATTTTGATTTATTAAAACTAGCATAATTTTACCTCCTATTTTTTATTATTTTATTCCTCGTTTTTCTAATTCCCTTTTATATTTGCCTGCATCTTCAAGTTCTTTTATTTTAGCTTTTAATTGGGTATTTGATATCTGTTTAAATTTACCGGACATCATACCTTCTTCTACTTTTCCATTGTTAAATCTTCAGGTATATAACTTTCTACTATTCTATCTAATTTTTTATTCATTGCGGATTCTTCATCATATGCTGGTATTTTTTCCAATACCTTCATAATTTCGTTTTCAGCCATTTCTATTTCACCATCATCCTCGATGAACATATCAGCTATAGAATCATTAACAGCTTCAAGCATTAAATCTACTTGTAAATCACTTTCAGCTTCAGCACTAATCATCTTTTTAAGATTGTTTAGCATACGTAATCACTCCTTTAAAATTTTAATTTTATATGTTAATTAAACAATTGTTTTTTAATAAATAATTTATAGTATCCTTTCATAACGTACAACAGTAATGGTACTTTGATCATATTGGTCCATGTCGGTGAGAAGAATGTAAATTCTTCTAAAGAATCAAAGTCTATATTATGTATACTATCTATTTGGTCGTTCATATATTTAACTATAAGTCTATCCGCTTCATCATAATCGAATGCATTTTCTGTCGTTTTATCAGGAATACTACCTTTAACCATACAGTCTATTATTTGCTTAGGGAAATATTCAGCAGTTCCACCTTTATAACGAACTGAATAAACTTTAGCGTTAAAGTATCTAAATACAGAATATAAATATTTTACTTCTTGTATTTTGAAATTATTATAAGGATATCTTTTTATTTTCTTTCTAGATTCAAATGTTCTAAATAAAGAGTTATCATATTCTAAAGCAAAACAACAAGTATCATCTTCATTATTTAAATAAACAGTTCTATGACTTTCTTTATCATATAATAATCCATGTTTTTGTATAAACATGTTTACATATCTATCATATATACCCATTCCCGCATCATTATCGTAGTACATTATAACGTTATATTTTTTATAATAATAAAATAATTTATATCTCTCCGCTATATCATTATATAAATACTGCATTCTTTGTAGTAATCTATAAACACCATCTTCAATTATACATTTGTCTTCTGTTCCTATATTATCTACAATACAAGTGTATTTCTCCGTAACTTGCTCTAATATTTTTACAGAATCTTCTGGGCTTACGTATTTAATAGTAAAACTTATTTTATAGAAATTATTAGATTTTATAGTATCATAATTTACTCCAGTTACTCTAAATAAAAAGTCCATTCCTTTATGTTCTAATATAAAGAAGTCATCAGGATAAGGTGTTATTGTATCAGGAAGTATTATCAATTCTCCATCATAAGAACTTGTTAAACCTTCTTCCGCTTCATCTATGTCTAGTTGTATCTGTTCCATTCCGTATATAGGAAGATTCTTAACTTCTGAATATCTTAGAGGTGATTGTGCTCCTAGTATCTTATCAACGTTAGAGAAACCTAAATCTACTGTAGATTCTATAGTATTGATATTATAATAAGTAACATACGTTGGTGTTGTTTCCAAGAATCTTGTAAATGCACTATTAAGTTTATCTTCGTATTTGAATATATTATTATTAACGAGAAGTTTTTCGTCAAATTTAAATCCCATTGAAACTACTCCTTTCTTGTTTATTCTCCTTAGAGAATTGTTTTGGATAAAAAAACAACGGCTCTACAATTAAATAAATATATGGTCTCGGAATCAAATTAAAATGTTGATATAGATAGAATTAACTATCTATATCAACATATTTTTATAATATGATGGTTTTATGTTTAATAATATTTCATTAATCGAATCCTGTTTAAATTCTTTATTATCCATATAAATCACCTCTTTTTAGTTATTTGTTTTATCGTAAATAAAAAATAGAATAATAGTCTAAGACTATTATTCTATTCAAAAAAATAAGCATCATCCAATAAGATTCGAAGTTAATTTAAATAATGTAAGCGTAGCTGCATAGGCAGAACTATAATATTTACCACTTAATCTAATAGAATCATTTTTTTGTAAAGCTACATCCACTGACTGTGTAGTAGTACCTGTACTCGTATTCGAAATTTCATTTGTTGAGACAACGGCATTATTTCTTAAAACTTCTATTCTCACATATCCTCGTTGTTGTATTGTTAAAGATATCTTACATTTTCCTTGTACTTGTAGATTACTATACTCACATAATAATGAATAACCTTCTTGCCATATACTTCTTGCTGTTTCGTCTTCTCGTATTGTAACAGTTAAACCTGTTTTTGTACTATCAAGCGTATATCCAGTTGAAGCAGTACCTGTAACACCAAATATTGTTTTACCACTTACTATATTAGCAGCTTTTAAGTTACTATCACCATTTATAGTGATTCCACTATAATATCCAGCACTTAATGATTGAGCACTAGACTTCGGTGTGATAGTTTTACTACCTTGATTAGTCATACTACCAGTTACTAAATTACCAGTACTATTTATAAAAGTCTTACCTGCAAGAACATTAGAAGCTACAGCAGTACCTTCTGGTACAACTTGTCTATCAAACTCTTCATCTACTTTAACTATTAAACTATTCATATCATCTTCTTCTGTTAATTCTACACCTTCATCTATTAGTACTAATTTTAGATTGTTATAGTATTCATTAATCATGTTATTAATAAAATCATCTACTAATAAATCTAACATAGTACCTATATCCATAGATTCAGTAACATCGATAGAGTTATCTAATAGATAGTAGTATAGTTTTTGTCTATTTATTTCATATTCATCTATAGCTTGAAATGATAATGGTACTTGAGTAAATATATTATGAGCATCAGTATCACTAGTACCTAATCCTAATTGCCCATAATCATTTTTACCACAAGACCATACACTACCATTATTTTTAATATAAATGTATGATAATTACCACAAGCTATTTGTTTTACATCATTATTTATATTAGTAGTTACTTGAGTAAATGTATTTCTACTAGTAGTATCATTTAATCCTAATCCTCCATAATAATTAACACCACAACTCCATATACTACCATCATTCTTTAATATAAATGTATGAAAATAACCACAAACTATTTGTTTAACATCATTATTTACATTAGCAGTTACTTGAGTAAATGTAGTTGTATTATCTTTATTACCTAATCCTAATTGTCCACTAGCATTATAACCAGTAGCCCATAAACTACCATCATTCTTTAATATAAATGTATAAGAATTACCACAAACTATTTGTTTAACATCATTATTTATATTAGTAGTTACTTGTGTAAATGTAGTTGTATTAGTAGTACTATTTAATCCTAATTCTCCATAATTATTATTACCACAAGCCCATACACTACCATCATTCTTTAATATGAATGTATGATCATCACCACAAGCTATTTGTTTAACATCGTTTATACTTATCTGGCTATCATCTAATAGCTCTATTAAATCATCTACTGTCATTTCACTAGTAGCTTCATCATATCCATCTTCTATCATCATGTTATAAAGAACTTCTTTAGCATCTGTTTCATTATCACTACTAGATCTTAATGCTAATATAGCTTCACTCATAGCTTTAAATGTTGAATCTCCATTTATCAAATCATTGCCAATAGCGTCTGCTATGAGTTGTTTACCGTTATTGGCACTTTGAAAAAGCTCATTAATAGCTCCTACTAATGACTTATCATTAGTTAACAAATCTGCAACATCACCTATATCAGAATTATCTCCAGCATTATCTATAACATTCAATAAACTGTCATCTAATTCTTCTCTAGTTATTTTTCCCATTTTAATCATTCCTTTCAATTTAAATTTAAATTTACATTACTGAATTGTTTTAAGTAAAAAAATAAAAATATTCATGGGTAATTAAATATTACCCATGAATATTAAGAATTCATCACTTACTAAATCTTCATCTATATTTATAGCTTTTCCATGTAAGTCTTGATTATGGTAATCTATAAATTCAAATTTAGTTTTCAACAATGTTGATAATACATCTAATATAACTCTAGGTCCTTTTAGTTTTAATAGTTTAGCATATTTCTTTTCTACTAAACGTTTATATCTATCGGACTGTTCTATCTTATCAACAAACTTAAGACTTCTCATTGCTTTATTTGTATTTCTATCTAACATGTTCCCAACTATCATATGTTGTAAATACTTGTAACCTTGCGATTGCATTTTATATTTCATCAAAATAACTAATCTTGCAAATTGTTCTGATGATAGTGCTTCCATTTCACTAAAACCGTTGAAATATTTTGCAAAATATAATTTAATTAGTTCTAATTGAAAATCTGTAGGACGGTAATTTCTTTTGTAATATTTAATTTCCTCTCTAGATATTTCAACTTTCAAACTCTTTTGTAAATTATCTAATACCGTTTCTTTATTAACAGAACTTATTATTACATTAGATAAGTCTTTTCTAAGCATAGACATTTCCATTTTATCTTGTTGTGATAACGAATCGTCACTATCTCTTTCATCTGAAATTTCTGTTGGGAATAATTTATATTTTTCCTTCGTAAAGTTTCTGAAATCTCTTGAAACTGTAGAACGTATTAAAGCAATATTGTGAGAATTTTCATTATAGTCTAATTTTGGAATTATATTACTCACAATATTTTGTAATCTTGTTTCTGCAAATGATATTGGATCAAAGTCACCTATAAGTTCTCTTTGATGCCATATCTGTGCATCTCTTTTTTCACTATCTTTAGTTTCTTTTAATATAAATGCAAATAATTTTTCTTTTAAATTCACACCTTTACCACAAATTTCAAATAATGGATCATAATATTTATTAATTATGAACATCTTATTTGTATGCATGAATCTATGTGAATAATGTAATATTAACGGAATTAATAAATTTGTACACATAGACATTCTATATAGAATTGCATTATGTTCATCTGTGAATGAAGATTCTTTCCCATATTTTGCGGTCTTAACTTCACATTCTATACTTCTTGTGTTATTCAATTCAACTAAAGCGTTTACTTGGTTTAATATCGGTTCGGTTATTATTGTATCGTATAATAGTTTTATAAATGAATCCTCACTTAGAGGACCAGATCTTGTGTCTAATAAAGTTTTTATCTTAAATAATGCGGTTACATAAAGTTTATCGGGATCATAGAATTTGACAAAATAGTTTAAATGGTTAGTTATCAATCCTGTTTGTTTTCTATATTTACTTTTGAATGTAAACATACTTATCATATTATCTGGTAATGTAAAATGTAACATTCTATCAAAAGCTACCATTAATATACCGTTATCAAATATAAATAATTTGTCATCTTCTGCTTGATTTTTAACCCAATCTTCATATAAAACTTTATTTGTATTAACCATCGATATTACTCACCCCTTATAAGTTATTATTGTTTTATCAATTATATAATATATAATTGAAAATTTACCTTTTTACATCTGATTATTTTTTCTTCTTAGGTTGTATTTTATTAACTGTAGGTTTATTAGCTTTAGTTTTCTTAATAGTATTAACGTTTGATTTTTTGTTATTACTGACTTTTTCGACAAATTCGGCTGCTTTTCTTTTAGATTTTTTATTAATATTAAATTTCTTATCTTTTGTTATTTCTCGTCTCACCTTATCAGCTCGTTTATACTCCTCCTCAATAACGTTCATATGACGTATTGATTTTAAAATTTCTGGAGTTAGTTTTTTACCATATGAATCAACATATGATTTAGATAATATTTGTTTATTATTCATTATATACTTACATGCAAAATATATAGACTTTTCATATCCAAATGTCAATCCCGGATTTCTACTAACAGGTGGATATTTTAATACAGCAGCTTCGTATCTATTAGCAAACTCTTTTATTAAATACCCATTTAAGTTAGCAACATACGCATACCCATATGTAAAACTAGGACAATTTGAAAAGAATTCTATATAATATTGCCTATAAGTACCATCAAACTTTGAATTTTTATCATCTGGTTTAAATTTAATAACCACATCATATGCAACATCCCTATCTTTATTCTCAGAGGGAATTAAAAAATGATAATACACAACATCCTTTTCAGTATATATATTTAAAGTTATACCTTTATTTTTCTCTAACAATTGTAATCTGTAATCCAGATTAGTTAATAACATATCTTTACCTGGAATTATTGCTCCTTTATTTCCTGCGTTTTTTATAAATTCATCAATTCTCATATAATTCAACCTCCCTTCGTTTTTAAAAACAAACCTTAAAAGTATGTTGTAAAGATTATAAAAAAATATAAGACCGAAGTCTTATATTAATCCTAAATCTTCTCTCCAAGTTTCCGCATACATATCTAATTTTAAATCTCGTTGATTTAATAAATGCCATATAACGTGGTCGTGTAGTTGTTCTTTATATTTTTCTTCATCTTTAGGATACTGATAACCATAATCTTCATTTCTTCTTTTAATTTTATTAAACATTTTATTTTCATTTGTCGATTGTATTTTATTAACAAACTTACTTATCTTTGTTGTTTTGCTTATGGGCTCATTAATCTCTTGAAAAACATTGCACAATTCATTTATTTCAATTAATAAATGTCTCCACATAAATATTTCACCGTTATTTATTTTAAATAATAATTTAGACATCATTTGTATTAAATCTATTAATATTTCACATTCTAAATTATGAATATATAATGACTTAGTTTCCAATTCTCGTTTATAATCATTTGCAAAATAATATGTCATAAGCATATCGAATAGAAATCCTGAATAAATTTGATTAGACTCTGATATAATACCCTCAAGATAATTTATTTGTTTAGATAAAATTTCTATTAAGTGTTCATGGGTTAGTTCATTACAATAAATATATTTGAAAAATTCTCTTTGATCTCTTTCTTTATCTGATTTTATTACTGGCAGAACTTTTGTACCATATCTCCCTTTATAATGTCCTAACCTATTTACAGCAGATTCTATTTTTGTAACTTTAATACCGTAATCAAATCCATTACCTCTAGAATATTTATACGCTTTAGCTTTTATTTTCATTATAGAATAATTATATGAGATCTCATCATAAAGTTTTTTAGGAAAATCTATATGAATATGGTCAGAAATGAACATGGAATTAGAATGGACGTTCACACATGTGACTCTTATAATATCATCAGGCACGTTTTTAGCACGTTTATACTCATGCAAACAGAATAATGTATATTCATATGTTTTACCATCCTTGGCTCTATTTTCTAAATTGATTCTAACATTAAAATTATTAGTTATGTTAATTGAATTGTCTACAATATCACCGATTGTACAATTATTAAATTCACACTCTCTCATAAACAATACCTCCTTTTTATAAAAGTTAATGTGTATATCTCGTATTCGAGATATACACTGAAAATTACATATAAATAAAATTAAATGATAGATTTAGGAACAGAGTCCTCCCTCTGAACCATGATGAACAGAGTCCTCCCTCTGAACACCACATCCTTCTACCATAAATTTCAATAGATTTAGGAACAGAGTCCTCCCTCTGAACCATGATGAACAGAGTCCTCCCTCTGAACACCACATCCTTCTACCAAAACTTTTAAATATATGTTTATCTTTTGTTTAATCAACTGTTATCAATAATATAATATATAATTGAAATTATACCTTTTTACAATTGATAAAATAATAAAGAGAATAACAATTGTGTTATTCTCTTTATTTATTAGAATCTTACTGCTACGTATTGGTTACTACTTAATAATAAACCAACTATACCTGATGTAGCTCTTAAAACTTCTATATCTGTTTTACAACTATTTATAATCGTATCATCCATATGAAGGTCTCTAACAATTGCTTCTGGATGGAATACATCATCTAAATCAGGCGTTTTAAATACTTTTTCGAATTTATGGAAAAATCTTTGAAGCCAATTACCATTTTCTAAACTTATATTATCAGCTCCAACTATTTCAACAAATTCTATTTCAGTTCTTTCTATATCTATAACAGCTTGAGCTTTTATAGATTCTTTTAATAGTTTTTCCATCGTATAGTCTGGAATATTTTCTTTAAATTTATTTTCTAATAATATTCTTGTTACATCTCTATATGCATCACTTATGGCATCTAAGAACATCATTTTTATTTTATCGTTTTTGTATTCTTTAACTTCTTTTAAATCTCTTATAGCTGTTTGTATACCAATTGTTTGACCAGGTGTAACTCCGAATAGATATGCAGATTCACAAGCTTTAACAGCATCTTCTACTAAGTCATAGTTTGCTTGTTTAGCTAAATCTGTACTACCACCAACGTTAATTATACCCATATTTCCTTTTAACTTAGACATTCTTTGTTTAGCATTTACTAAGGCTTCTGTTATTGTACTTGCAGATTCAGCAGCTTCATGTAAATCTTGATATTTAGATACTGCATCTTTTTCTAATATACTTAACATAGATTCATCTCTATGGTTAAATCCTGTAGCAAATGTAGAATGTTCTCCTATATCCATTTCATCTACTTCCCCAAGATATTCTTCAGGTTTAAATTGGTAATCCCCTTTAAGAATATCTAAAGCTGTGCTTTCGTTTATTATTGTACATCCACATAATGCCGCAAAGTCGTTATATAAATCAGTTCTATGTTCATCCATTAATGAACCTTTAGCATAAACCACTGTAGATGTTTTAGTTGCTTTAAACTCTAATGTCAAATCTCTTGCAAATCTTTGTAATAAGAATGAATCATAATAAGGAGCAACAACAACTAATCTTTGTCCTCTTTGAATAGCTACACCTATTGCAGGTTGTATTATTGATTCAAAATAGTCCTGTTCTAATTTATGATTAAACATTAATATTATAGGCTTTTTAACATTGCAAGTTCCATTATCATTATTTATAAATATTCTATCTATATAAGTCATAAATTGTAATTTATATCCTTTTAATACTTCATAAGTTGTATAAGATGATTTAGATTTATTAAATTCTATAGCAGGGTTACCTGTTTCTTTATAAATAGTTCTAATCATTTCTGCTATACTACTATCTCCATTAGTTGATACTAGTGCTAATTTATATATTTCATCTAAATCTCCTTCTTTATTTATAGGTACTGCTATCTGTTGTATTCTATCACATATATCAGCAACAACTTCTTCCAATGTATCTAAAAGTTGTTTAGGTCTTAAGTTAGTTTTCTTACCTATTTCATCAATTTGTTTTAATAATTGATTTGCCCCAACTACTGAAGTTGTAGAACCATCTCCGACTCTCATTACAACTTGATGAGCTATTTTAACTATTAGTCCTAATAGTGTATTTTGTATTTCATCCATATAAGCAAGTTTTTTTAATACTTGCCAACCATCTTTAGACAACATAACATCTCCAACTTTATCTAATACTGATGTTGCACCATAAGGTCCAAGAGTTTTACTTAACGTGTTTGATACATCGTCAAATAATAAGTTAATTCTCAATCTGTATTCTTCTTCAGTCACAACGTTATTTGTCATATTTATTTTAGATTTATCCATATTTATTACCTCCATTGTGTATTTATAAAATATATTATAAAATTGTTACTCGGTTGATTTATTATCATTTTCTCCAATAACTAGTTGTGAGAAGTGTTCTGCTTTCAATTCGGCTATTGGAACAACTGCTAATTTAAATATTTTTTCTTTCATGGTATTATCTTCAATACCTTTTAATTTCAACATAAATTCTTCATCAAGTTCATAATTACAACCCAAATCACCCAATATAACTTCAGAAAATTCTATTATACCAGTATCTATCAACCTTTGTAAATAATTAATATCATTAAGAACATAACATGTTGGTTTATGGGGTACACACATAACTGCTTGAATAAAATCCCCTGTAAGATACTTTATCTTATTTTGGAAATCTGGAAAATGAACATGACAGTCGATTATCATCTGTTCTGCAGGTTCTTCTATATAGATATAAAATTCTTTTATTTTGTCTTGTTTAAATATATTGTACATCTTTGCTCCAAAATCACTTAATCTTGATTTAGTATATAAGTCATTCATTTCAGTATTAAAAGTTTTTAGTAAATCATCACAAAAACTATCAGGACATCCCGGTTTCTTAAGATATTTAAGAGGGTTAATATCTAATCTTTCAACACATACCCTCTCAAGATTAAAAATATCGTAATCTTTTATTTCATCTAAATTCAAATAGTCTTTTAAATCATCATAATAATCTTTTATTAAATTATACAATAAAACAGGGTACGTGAACTTAATCATATCCTTATAACAAATAAACATATATTCATCTCGTGTTCCAAAATAATTTACATCTTCCATATTTATCACCTCGATAATAAAAAAAGAATAACGAGAAGACTCGTTATTCTTTTAGTTGTTTAATTAAATATATCTCCTAAGTCTTCTAAACTTGTAGTTTGAGCACTTTGATTATTATAATTTGTTGTTGCAAATGTTGCTTTATTATAACTTCCTGTAAAGTTTCCTGAATCTAATGCACCAACTTTATTTCCTATTTTAGTTACTTTTTCCATTAAACTATTTCTATAGAATTTATCATTATATCTATCAGCATGAACACTTCCTTGTAATGAAACTTTTATATATTCTCTTAAAGCTTCTTTAAATACTTCATACTCAGATTGGAATACTTTAACATCTTCTATTTCTCCCGTTTGCACATTATATCCTTCAATTACTTCCTCATCTCTTATAAACGTATATGAATATCTTTGACCAGGAAGTTTAGTTTGTGGATTTATTTCTCTGCAAACATGAACTACTATATCCATTTGTCCTTCACGTTTTTTAGCTTCTACAACCAACATATTAGTTGCATTTGCTGTTCCTAATATAACTCCTACAGAAGCTTCTTTATCTTCTTCTATAGCTTTATCTATTATAAGATTTAATGCTTTTAATAATGATTGAGCTTTATCAACTCTTAATGTAACCATTATTCTTTGTTCATAATCATAAACTTGTTTTTCTGTTGGATTTTTTAATCTAGGATGTAACATAATATTTAGTTTGTCATCCCAATATTGAACAACAAGTGTAGAAGCTTCTACACCTGTTTGGTTTTTCATTTGAATTCCTCTTGTATTTACAGAATCATTTTTTTGATTATTCCCTTTATTATAATTATCAAACATATAAACTACCTCCTATATTTTAATTTGTGATTATCTTCTTTTCCCTTTTGCTGTTTTAAGAGCTAATTTTTCTTGTTTTGATACAGGTTTTACGAATTCATAATCACATTGTTTACGTTCAAATACTACACCTTTTTCCATTTCTTCCATTACCCAATTATATATTTCTAAAATATTTGGTAATTTCATTGATTCAAGTTTTTGTTTAGTTTTTGGATCTCTATAAACTCCTAATGCATGTAATTCTCTTATTGTTTCTGCTTTCATAATTATTACACTCCTTTTAATATTTTTTTATTTATATAGACTTCTAAATGCTATCATAAACGTATTTAATTCCCATTGTTCTTTTTCACTTAAAGCTTCATATTCATTTATACCGTCAACATAAATTTCCCACTCTAATGTTTCAAATGCCCACTTACCATTACCATGATCTTTGCATAATTCTAAGAATCTTTTTCTCGCTTTGATTTGAATCGGACGCATATATAACTCTAAATTATTATCTATATCAGCAGGTCTATAACCTCTATATTTTAAATTATTCATAAGCCATTACCTCCTTCAATTTAATTTATTAGCATCCTTTCTATTCTAATTATTTGTTGTATCACTCATAAAATTTTGTAGTTGGAACATACTTATTTAATTCTTTTTTATTTTCTACTAAGAATATATCCCATATATCAAAATATAATTCACAGAATTCGTTCCCATATATATTATTTAGATAATACCATTTGAATGGAACCCAATTCTTATTATCATCTAAAACTGCAAATGTATTAGGTTTATTAGGTGAAAGTTTAGCTATATAAAATCCATTCTCTCTAAATTTACCTTCAGGAGTTTTATTTCCTACGTGTTGAACTATGAAACATTTTATCATATATCATTCCTCCTATTTTAAATATATTAATTCCACGTTTCTTTAGTTCTTTATATATTATAAATTTTAATATATTCTTTAGTATAAAATAGATGATGTATAAATACATCATCTATTTATTTTGTATTCAGCCGCTTCTAACTTTAATGCGTCTAAATACTCCTTAAATTTTTTCTTTCTCTGAACATACATTTCTCTACCCGTTTTAGTTTTTACAAATGATAATTCTCTTTCAACTTTAGCGTATTTATTATCCAATAATTTGATAACTTCTTGTATTGAAAGATTTTTATTATGAGTTCTTAAACATACTCTACTAATTAACAGAATACCTATTTCATCTAATATATCAGCATCCATTACAACTTTCATCTCTGGTGTTAAGTCTAATGAATCTAAATCTTTAGCACTATGGTATAAAATACCATCTAATATTTTCTTTTTCTTTTTATCTAGGTAATTATATTTTTCAAAGAATATTTCTGCCAATCTATGACTTATTAGATTATGAGAATTCTCACAAACTGTTTTACTTATATCATGTAATAATAACGTTATTATTACAATCTCTTTATCTGCAACTTCTTTGTTCATTAATCTTTCGGCTATCTTTATAGTTCTCAATGTATGTTCTAAAACTCTCGTTGATATTTTATTGTATGGGTCTGTTATATTTAAAAATGTTACTACAAAATCATAAACATTCTCTATATTTGATTTAGTTTCATCCCAATCGAAAACTATCGAATCGAATGTTGATTTAATGTCTGCTAGGTATTTCATTTAATCACCCCTTCAAGAATAAAAATATGAGGCGAATTTTCGTTCGCCTCATTTATATTATTGATTCTGTTGTTCTAACCAAGTTTCAAAACTTCCTTCAACATAATCTTCTTCAACAACTTCTTCATTTGGATCTTCTGCTATAATCACACTTATATCATTTCCAAATAGATCTTCACCATCAACCCAACTTGTATCATCTTCTGGTGTTAATGTTTCATCGTATAATTTAACTCCACTTTCACTTAACTTAATATTTTCTAAATGTTCTTTAGCTATAGCTTTTGCTATTTTATCATCTTCTTCACTCATTGAAGGAATGTTTAATTCCTCAGATATGTCTTGTTGTACTGGTAGTTGAATTAAACTCTCAGCCTTTTCAACATCTATAGGTTCTTCATCATAATCAACTAAGAATGAATATATATCATCGAATGAATATTGAACTTCTTGTACACTTTCTATTGAAGGTGCCTCATAATTCTCTATTAAATCATCTTCAAATTCGTCTAATACATAATGTTCATCTATTACTATTAATTCTTCTTGGTATATTTCCCCTTGAGGTAATGGTATAAATCCTTCGCCTAAATCTAAATCCATTTCTTCATCTTCAGGCTCATCAAGATAAGTTATATCATCTGCCCAAGCTAGTTCATCATCATAACCCATAAACATTTCATCTTCAGGCTCATCTAAATATATTATATCATCATTGTCATGATATTCTACTTCCTCAGAGTTTATTATACTATAAATACTATCCATATAATTATTCATATACGAATCCTCCTAAATATTTTATTTTAATTACTTCATTACTATAATATATCATTGAAAAACCACCTTTTTACACTTCTCTAAGATAAGCTAAAACTGTATTATACATTAAAGAAATTACTGTGGCTTTCCCTGTACAATTAGTTCTTTGAGAAACTAATTTAGCTTTTCCTAATTCAACTACTTTTTCAACATCAAAGTCTAATCTCTGTTTTCCATTTTCATCATACGTAAATCCTACTCCTATAGCAATAGAACCTTCTTTAAACCAATCAGCGTCTATTACATTCTGTTTTCCTACACATGATATTACTATATCCGCATGTCGTACATAAAACTCTAAATCTTTTCTAGAAGTTTTTACATGACATATAGTTACCGTCGCATCCATATTTCTAAATACAGTTGCCATAGGTGCTCCTGCAGTTTCTCCTTTTCCGACTACAACAACATTCTTCCCAGCTATGTGTACTCCCTCTAATAATAATAAATTAACTACTCCTAAAGGTGTACAAGGTAACATTTGTAATTTATTACTCTCTAAAGATGCTCTTGCATACCATGTTAATCCATCAACGTCTTTATAAGGGCATATTTGATTTATCAAATGTGTTGGATTTAAATGTTCGTATACGGGTAATTGTAATATCATTCCATCCACATCAGGATCGTTGTTTAACTGGTCAATTAATAACTCAAGAACTTTATCAGTCACTATTCTATTAAAAGTTTTAACTTCAACATCAATTCCATATTTCTCCCCTTGCTTAACTTTATTTCTTATATATACATCAGAAGCTTTATCATCACTTGCTTTTATTATTACTAATTTAGGTCTTCTTCCTTTATAATTTCTTCCAACCATTAAACTTATTCTATCCTCTACATATGATTCTAATTTCCCAGCATTTATTATTTTACTCATTTTATTACCTCCTAATATTTTAAAAACTCAAAGAAGAGAGATTATCTCTTCTTTGCTTTATTCTTTTTATAATTTCCATTTCTTATATCTTTTGTTCTTAAACATAATTCTTTTATCGCTTCTTTAACTTCTTTTCTCATTTGTAAGTCCTCCAATTTTAATTTGGATTCCTCATACGTAATTCCCCTATAATAGATTTTTTAATTTATTTTCAATAGCAACCACAATTTCAGTATTTGCTTGTTCGTTAGATAAAGGATTAACTATATAAAAATCTTCTCCTAAAATATATCTACATAATTCATTTAATGCAACTTGTGCATTTAACGGTGGAGGAAACATACCATAATCCCCACCATTAGTTAATTTAATGATTCTTTCAGATATTTCTTCAATAGTTTCTTTTTTCCTCTTGTTTCTCTTAAATAATTTCATATCATTACCTCCTAGAATTCTATAATATTTGAATATCTGTCCATTGTAGAACTTGTTTGTATTATTTGTACACCTAATGCTTCTAATAAAGGTCTCATTTTAGTTGTATTGTCATTTATAATTTTGTCATAATTAATAAATGGCTTACACCAATCAGGTATTGTTGGTATATTCTTTGGAATGGCTAAAACCATTAATCCTTTAGATCTAACTTCGTCTATCTTACTTTCAAATATATATCGTTTTATTTTATTATAAATATCCGGATGAGAATCTTTAATAATTTCAATATCCTCAAGTTTACGTATGGTTAAATGTACTATATCAACTGTATCTGGGAATTCTATTCCCATATCAGGATATAACATATTCCATGCATACGCCCCCTTGAAACTCATTTCAGACCAAGGCATTTTATATGCCGCAGCTTCTTTACATTTCTTAGGTGTTAAGAATGTTTTCTCTCCTTTCTCTAACGATTCTCTTACTGCTTGAGCTAATTCTCTTGTACCATTTACAATATTTTTAACTACTATATCATCTGTTGTTTTCTCTAAAAGTTCATCATTCATTAATTTACTTATAAATTCTCTTGTAAATTCATTACATTCTGATTTTAGGAAATCTAATCCTTTTACCATATTTATTCATGTAAGGTCGTTAATCTTACACCGTTCTTAAATTAGAACTGCTCATATTTTCATATGAGATTAGACTATATCATATTCTCCGATTATAAATACAATCGGAGAACCCTCCCATTTCCACTCACTTGAGTGTACTCTACTCCCTTCCGTTATTTATATTAACGTGGTTTCGATAGTCGTTGAACCTTAATCAATTCATCTTTATATTTTTCATAAACATGATTCCATGTTTCACCTATAAACATTCTATATAACGAATCACGTTTTATACCTGTAATCTTTGCAATCTCGGAATTTTTATAACCTTCTATTTTTAACTCAAATGCCTTGTTAACATCTTCTTCATTATATTTATGGTTTGGGCTTTTTTCACCATGTCTTATATCATTTTTATGCAAACCATTTTCCCATGATCGTTGTATATTTGTTTTACAATCAACCCATTCTAAATTTATTAAAGAATTATCAGTTTTTATTCCATTTATATGATCAACTTGTTCACATCCTGGCGGTTGTGGTATATTAAAAGATTGTAAGACCGTCCTATGCCTTTGTGAATTAATCTTTTTAATATTCCCCTCTTCATCAACCACATAAAATTTATCTAAAACGTAACCTTTATTATTAATACTCCCGTTTAAAAATTTATCATGACCATATTTAATAGAACGTAATCTTCCATAGGAACTAATAAGATAATCCTCTAAAATTATTCCGTTTATAGTTACTACTACCCAAATTTCATCGTCGTACAATTTAATACCCTTCTTTCTAAAATATTTATTTCCCGAGATTTTATTTTTTATCTTTTTTTTGAATTGATTCTTGGCTGCTGATCACCATATCCTTATAAGAACTTAGGCTTCCCAGCAATTAAAGAGGTTTGCATATATTATCACTAATATATGGGACATAATCGTTTATCCCTTTTCTCAAATACAGTTCCTTCCCTTAACATTATTTTAGCCATATATCTTTTCTTTGTAGTTGTTAACATCATTTTTCTAAATAAGAATTCTGATTTCATATGAATTCTATCGTGGTATTGCTCAGGTACACCTGAAGTTATTGCAAACTTTTTAAGATGTTTAGCTATAACTTGTGAAGCTATATATGTTATCGTATTACATATTTTATAAACTAACATCTTTTCTCCTTCAAATGTCATTTCTTTACCATTGATTTCATACGTATAATTTCTAAGAGTTGTATTCATTATTTTAGAATCATTTTTAATAACTTCATCTATCATAAAATCAAACCAAGGTGCTAAACAAAGCATATTCATTTATATTCGCATAGGCTCGCAACACCTATACCGTCTTTAAAGACTGCTCATATTTTCATATGAGATTAGACTATATCTTTATATAATAAATCGAGACAGATTTATTATATACCACGCACTTCCACTACCATAAGCTTGTAGTGTACTCTACTCACTATTATAAATAGTTTTCGATAGTCGTTGGACTACAGAAGTTTTTTCTTCATTCTATCGACCATTTTTGTAAAAGCATTTTTCTTTTTATTATCAGTTAAATCAATAGATATCATTTTAGCAATCTGCATCGGTTTTATTTCTGGGTTATTTAAAATTATTTCTTTAACTTCATTTCTTATATAATCATCAAAATAACTATTAGTCACACGAACTCCTTTCTGTGGGCACAATCTTCGTTGTAAATTATATTGTGAAGATATATGAATCCATTCTTTACCCTGACGAATTTTACCTATCGTATCTAAAATACCAACGTATTCATCGACTCCTAATTCTTTAGCAATACTAATATATGTTCGATTAGGATCATCTTCCATCATTTGACAAATTCTGTGAACAGTGTCATTAGATAAATTTGCAGTTGGATTATCTTCACCTTGTGTTTTAAATCTACCCATCTCCATAGCATAAGCTATGTTTTCTTTTTGCGTACATACTTCAAGATTATACACTGAATTATCACATTTAAATTCAGGGTTCAAATGGTTTACAACTAAATTATTACAATATTTAAGTTTAGTATCTATTAAAGTTGCAGCTATTACCCTATGAACATAAAATTGTGCTTTTATTCCTGAATTTAAATACAACATAATTGTACAATATCCATCATTTCTAGGTTTATAATCTAAATAACAATCAAGCACTTCATCGTAAATTTCCCCAGAATCACATGCGTAATATCTATTAATTTCTAATTCTTTTCCGTCAACATAGTCGATTAATAAAGAATAAAATCTTTCCATATAAATTAAACTCCTATAGCTGCGGATTGCCCAATCTTAAACCTTTTTACTATACCTAGGGTAATTACTCCTAGCCACTATAACATCACTATTATAAGCTTAGTAGTTTAAGCTCTAAGGGTGTTCCCGCAATTCACGTGGTTTAAAGACTCCAAATCTGTCTAGAGTCTGTATCGATTGTGCAAACTGTGTCACGTGGATCACAAGTTAATCTACCTATTCTGTTAAAAGCGAAATAGTTATATACAACCCATTCTTCTATTAAACTCCATAATATTTCTAAATCGGATTTATTTTCTTTTGGTGGTTTATTTGGATCCAAGAATAAATCAGTTTCGTCTATTATTTTAAATAATAATTTCTTAACTTTAGGTAATCTTGCAAATCCATATAAATTATTTTTATAATAAATCCTATTTAAATTATCTTGGTCTATATTCAATAACATTGAAAATAAAGGATAATCATAATTAGGTTTATATTCTATAAATTTACTTTTTAATCTTTCGAATACTTCATGTGCTTTTTTATCTTCCACTAAACTCATATCACCATTAAACGGTTCATTTATTATATTTGTAATATACTGTGAACAATCGTCGAAATCTATAAACTTAACGTTATCTGAAAAGAAATCTTCAAAACAACACATAGCTGTAGATATCATCGATTGTCCTGTTGCAGTTGTTGATACAGCACAATATAAATTATAGAAATATGTTATAGGCGATCCACCTGCACCGTAGTCGCTATTCATTAATAATTTTTCATTTAATTGCCCCATATCTTTCATAGCATATTCATAAGTTTTTGGGTCTAATTTCTTCATGTCAGATTTCATATTATCTCTTGATTTCTTTAAATCTATTAAGAAATGAATTGATGGATTATATTCCTGGTCGTGATTTTTGAATATAGTTCCATTACCTGCTATTATGAAATTATTATTCTTTATCCATTGCATTAAAGTTAACACATCAACTCTTTTAGTTGTATGAATATAATTGTTATCTAAAGTTGCAATTGGAACTTTGATATTATTATCAATTACGGAACATAAGAAATCTTCTAATTCCCCGTCTTTAATATCCGGATAATTTAGTTTAACTGTTGTCTTTACAGTTTTTAACCAATCTTGAATAAAATAATTTTCTCTCATCATATTATCCATATATTTACCCCTCCTTTTCTATTTCTTCCATTAATTTTAAAATTCCATTAATTAATCTAGATCCAAAATTACGAGGATTTCGGATAACTTTTTTATCCTCACCTAAACCATCTCTCATAAGGTTTCCTTGATGAACTAATAATTTCCACTTTAACGTTTTCCACATTTTTTCATAATCCATATAATTTACCTCCTTATTTAACTTTATATTGTTGTTAAAATTGAAATAAAAAATAATACCCAAAGGTATTATCTTATTATTGTATAAATAATATAAACGACATACATTAACACTAAGAATATTCCTTGATATTTATTAAGAGTTTTTTCTTTAAATGTTAATACTATGAAAGTCCACATTGCAGCTATCACAAATACTAAATCTATCAAAGCAAAGAATGATACTGTCATAGGATTTATTACAGATGCTGCTCCTAATATTAATAACATATTGAATATATTGCTTCCAACTACATTACCTATAGCTATATCTAATTCCCCTTTCTTAGTTGCTACCAATGAAGTTACTAATTCAGGTAATGAAGTTCCTATCGCAACTACTGTTAATCCTACTAAGTTTTCACTCATTCCTAATTGTTGAGCTATAACACTTGCAGAGTTTACTACTAAATTTCCACCCCATATTATACCAGTTAGTCCTATTATACATAAGCATATTGTTATTGATAACGGTTTTTGTTTTTCTTCTTTTTCATCTTTTTGTTTTTCTTTAAATGCTTTAAATAATAAACTTAATATATAGAATACAAATATTGTTAATAGGAATAGTCCATCACAAACACCTAAAGCTCCATCAACGGAACATAATAACATTAATAATCCTATTATAAACATTATTAATATATCTTTATAATTATCTATTTTAAGTTTATTAATTACCGCTGAACAACCTAACACAACTAATAGATTAAATATATTAGAACCAACTACGTTAGCAATACTCATATCATTCATTCCAGCTAAAGCTGATTGAACACTTACAGAAAATTCTGGTGCACTTGTACCCATTGCTACTATTGTTAATCCTACAACTATTGATGGTATTCCAAATTTCTTAGCTATACTAGACGAACTATCCACAAATACATCTGCACCTTTTATTAACATTACAAATCCTACTAATAATAAAACTATATTTAACATCATAATATCTACCCCTTATAATTTATTTTTTTAAATTGAAAGAAGATATCTAGAATTTATCTAGATATCTTCTCCTCTAAATTTCTTATTTTTAATTCATTTAATCTTATATTATAAAACAATTCTAATTCTGCATCAGTTGCATCTCTAACATATTCAAATGTATTTTTATCTAAAACTTCCCCATCGAGAATTATATATTTCCCAACATATGTTAATAATTCTAATGTTACTTCATAACCATTGTTTTCTATTTCTAAACTTCTTATTTTCATTTTTATCATATATTTATTTAATTTATCAGCAGGTATCTTAAGACATTTATTATACATTTCTTGTATTGTACCTTTTATATTCATATTCCACATACTATCAACCCCTAATCTTCAATTTTTAATATTTCATCTAACCATTTTTCAGCATCTTCTCTTCTGTCATATTTTAATGTTATACTATCTTTATATTGATTATCATTTTTAAAATGGATATATAATTCTGAATATTGTAATCCTTCTTTTACATAAGCATAACCTATATAATCTTTTTGTATGACTACACCATCTATTTTTACAAACATATCCATTCACCTTCCATTATCTCATATATTTTCTAAATCTTGGATCTTGTAATAATTCTTCAAAATCAGCTTTTGTTAATTTATCAACATCAACTTTTCTACTTTTTAACCAAGCTGCTATTTTAACTGCTGCTGAATAACCTACCATTGATATTAATATTATTAATCCTCTCATATTATTCCCACCTTAACCTTTCATATTATAATTGATTATTGATTCTGTCACATCTATTATGAATTGATCTTCTGTTATTGAATCTAGGTAATCATAAACATCACCTAAATCTGTTTCTGGAAAAACTGATTTGTGTAACATGTCTATAATTTCTAGCAATATTAAATTATTAGCAAATGCTTGATAATCTTCATTTTGCAAGAACAGCAGGAATAAACTATCTGAAATATAATATAAAGCAGTTTTATCTTCTGCTATCTCTTCCATTAATTTATTGTACCCTTCTAAATTATTTTTAAATTCTTTTTCAAGCAATGCTAAATCATCTGACACAAAGTCTAAATATTCATAAGCCACATCCATACTTTCATAGAAATCTAATTCGTATATATTTTCCATATTTACCAACCTCCATATTTTATTATCTACCTGAACTACCAAATCCACCTTTTCTTGTTTTATTTAATACTTCATCATTATCAGCTGTTAAATACTTCATAAATATACCTTGTGCTATTCTATCACCTTTTAATATTTTTACTGGTATATTACTTGTATTGAATAAGCATATACCAATGTTATTTGGATAATAGCTTGAATCTATTATTCCTGTTCCATTTGCTAAAACTAAGCCTTTCTTTATACCTATGGAACTTCTTACGTATAGCATTAGCACTTCATCTGGTAGCATGTATGAACATACATCAGTCCATACAGTCACTTTACAACCCGGTTCGATTGTAACTTCATCAGGAGCATAGAAATCATAACCTGCACTTCTATCATCTCCTCTAGTTGGTAATTTAATATTAGCATCTATATGTTTAGCATGTTCTACAGGAACCTCTTCAAATCCTCTTATTGGTCCTTGTTTAATATTCCCAAATTGAAACATAATTTATTCCTCCCTATTTTTCATTATTTTATATATAGCACGTAATTCGTATAGAATTACTATTATTGTCATTATACTTATAGTTTTATCATATATCACGTTATCCACAATCATACGTGAAAAATCATGTATGAACATAAATGTAAATATTGTTATTAATCTTATAATTATATCTTTCATTTTTACACCCCTAATTATTTTATTTATATGTTATCATCTATATAATATATCATTGAAATATTAGCTTTTTACATTAATAAAGATATGAATAAATAGATAAATCTATTTATTCATATCTTCCATTTCATTATCAAATTTTTTTAAATCTTCATCTATTTCATCACCGAATATATCTCTCATTTTTTGTTTAGCTTTTTCTTTAACTAATGGTGATATGTGCATCATAACTGTAAATAATGCACTAACTAGCACACCCATATCATCAACATATCCAACACCTATAGCAACATCTGGAATCAGGTCTATAGGTAATAAAAAATAACCTAAAGCACCTACTATCGCAGCTTTATATTTAGCCGGAACTGTAGGATCTTGTAAAACATAATATAATATTAATGCATAATATACTAATTTAGATCCGATCTTTTTAGCATGTTTTGTAAGTTTTTTGAAGAACTTCTCTTCACTATATTCTTTCTCATATTGTTTAGTATCCATAAAATTAACAACCCCTTTATTTTTTATTAATATTGTGTTATCTCTTTTTTAAAATTTCATTTTGGAACGTAGTAAATGGTAGTAGCCGCACCGCACGCAGCTACTACCTGTTTTATAAAAATAAGGGGTAATTTATATGAAAAAATATTTCGAGATAATCATAATCTCTTAATAATTTGTTTATAAAATTATTTTTAATTATAAAAAAATAAAGAGAGAAATCTCTCTTTATTTTACAGTTGCTGTATTTATTTCATTATATATTTCAGCTATTAATCCAACTAATAATTGAGCTTGCATGTTTATTTTTTCATCATCGGCTAAATCATAATCATAACCTTTTTCAACACCCAATCTATCATAATAACTTATAACAGTTTTCAAATCATATTTTGATAACGTATACATGACTAAAGAATGTTTTCCAATTTTAGGAAATGTTCTACCCATACCTGCACCTGGTTGTACACCACATGGTCTAAGTTCTAATTTATTTAATTTGTTGTCATCTGAAGTCATACTTGCATCTATTGCTATTATATCACAATCATCAATTCCATTTATGTCATAAATTTGATGTAATTTTTCATACATGTTTATAGCATTAACTGGATTCCCTATTTCACCATAATGAGGAATCCCATGTTCTGCTAATAGAGTTCCACATAAAGGTCCGAATATATCGAATAATACTTTATCAGAACCTATACACACAAACACTGTTTTTTCTGTTATTACTCCCTTTAACATATCTTTTATATCCATATATTTACCCCCTTATAATAATTTTTTAATATTTTTAAATATTAATTCAGTTATGAAAGTTACCAATAATATTAATAATAATATTATTGAAAATGGTATTAATAAGGCTATGACTTGTAATACTAATATTACTATCATCGTTATAGCAACTATATCTAATACTGCTAAAACTTTATTAATCCATTCATACTTAGAATATTTATCTGAAATAACTAACATAACTTTACCTGTTCCATATATAAACATAGCTAAACATATTATACTTAATACATATACTAATAATTTAATTAACATATTTTTTACCTCCTAATTTTTTATAAAAATAAAAGCGAAGAATTATCTTCGCTTTTATTTATAAATTGATTCAAATCCTTTTATTGCAAAATACATTACTTCAACATCTGAATATAGAAGGAACTTATTTGTTTTATTAAATATTAACATTTGCATTGCGTCTACTATATAACTATATTTATCTTCACTGTTTTGTGTTATATACATATATATTGATTTTGCTAATCCTATATAATCTTCTTTTGAATTTAAAGTTTCTTGTAATAATTCGTTTATATAAGTTGTCATAATATAACACACCCCTAATTTTATTTTTTATTTATTTATTATTTTATATATGGTAGGATCATATATTTTATGTCTAATATCATTATCATAATTAATATTGATACTGTCCAGAACATTTTTTAGTCATCTCCCTTAATATCTATTATTTATATTTGTAAACTCTCTATTTAATCTATCTGCTATTTGTTGAACATGTTTAGCAGTCATTTCTCTGTCGTTAGGATAATAATCATTTGTTATATAGTCTTTTAAATATTCATTAGATTTAAAATAATATTCTTGTGCACTATAATCTAAGTTTTTCCAATAGTTATAAGTTGCATTATTTGTTTCCCCATTATTGTTTGCAAATAATCCTGTAGCTACTTCTACCATAACCTCAGCAACACTTGATAATATATTTAATAACATACTCTTACCCCCTATAATATTTTATTTATTTTACTAGTTTTATTAACATATCCATTGACTCAACATATTTATCTTGAGGACAACATATCTCCTCAAGTCTTTCTTTGTTACTGTTTTTCAATCTAAGTCTAAACATATTGTAACATTTTCTTACTCTTATTTCTATATAATACTCCTCTGATATTGTATATATTATGTCAGTTTGTTTCATTGATATATCCTCCTAGTCTAATTCATTATATGTTATTTCATCATCATTGTAGATAATAATATCATCTTCATATGAAGATGATATTATTTCTTTTAATAATTCTACCAAATATTTTATCATTTTAATACCCTTTCTTATCTAATTCTTTTATTTTTTCATCTATTTTCTTTTCTTGTTCTTTTAATTGTCTTTCAGCCATTTTATCAACATCAAAATCATCCTCTGCAAGTTGTAATATAAATGCACCACCTAATATTACTAATCCTAATATTGATTCAGCATAAT
>Ga0233386_1000050_pt1 | contig 43649 bp, 38 predicted proteins | sample ElkDunMinimDraft_17_FD_191544 | JGI IMG/M metagenome (GOLD analysis project Ga0233386, IMG submission 191544) | Fecal eukaryotic communites from dung pellets of Tule Elk in California, USA - Elk Dung G4 | ecosystem: Host-associated > Mammals > Digestive system > Large intestine > Fecal | place...
CCTTGATCAGCACGCGAGTCTCGATGGAGCGTTTGTTGGTCACAATGTCGGCGGCACTTGTATCGCTACTGACACTGGAAATTTCCTGATAGACGTTGAACCAATCAGACAATGGTCCGTCGCTGGCGGTGTATCTGTGGTCCTCTATGAAGGGCGCTGCAGATGCCAAGGATGGAAAGGCTGGACAACTTTTTGTGGACTTGAAGCGGGCCTTTTCAAAGGATTTAAATGAGCTGGATGTACAATGGATCTTCGGGAATCGCGGTGGTGATACTGCAAAAATTGTAGATGACTTGGTTAAGCAGGTTAAAGATAAGCCTGAGCGGCTTCTAGTGATTCTTGAGGATGCAAATAATACTGCGCTTAAGAATGAGCTGCAGAGGCTGATGAGGCCTCGTAATGATCCAGAGATTGCTAGATTTGTGGATAGAAGGTTTAAGCCGCTCTTAGCAGCTATCTTTAGCTCGGGGGCGACATTAGCAGAGGTGGCAAAATGAAGGCAAAAGGCTTGGGCTATATTATTTCTGGTCGCGGCTCAGTGGTGCACTCAACGGCTACTGGCCTTTTTGTCGGAGCTTTTGATCTTCTATGGGAACTTGATGGGGTGTCGGAGCGGGTATGGAAGTTGGATGATGATGTGACCTATGTCTATGCAAGAAAAAATGGAGAGACAGGTATAAGCTGTGGTGGTGAGTTTTTTTATGAGCTGGCTGCTGGGCGGCTCAGTTCTGTACAGCCAGATAAGCACGATAAGTTTGGAGGTGGGTATCGTGGAGCGTATTTCTTAGAGTACGATGCGTCTGATTCGTCGAATGTGATTAATCGGATTTTAGATTGTAATGGCTTAGCATTGGCTGAGTCCGTTGGGAATGATGTAAGATATATTTCTGATTGGGCTGGTCGTTTTTTGTTTTATAAGGATGGGCAGGGTGTAGTTCTCCATAGAGAGTCTGGAGAGTGGGAGGCGCTATTTTCTCCTTGTATCGAGTATGTTGATTATTTTCAGCGCTTTGAAAATTTTCTTCTTATTTTTGGTTCCGATACGGATGATCGAGCTTCCTGTGAGGTTTTTGATCTTGCAGCTCGAAGTAGAGTGGGAAATTTTTCCTTCGAACATGCTGGAGGGTACGTCTCCGAAGTATCTGCTTGCAATAAGCAATGGTATTTCCTCTGGGGGGATGAGTTATTTCGCTTTAATGGTGAAGTCGAGCAGGTGCTACCAAGGCGTATGATTGGCGGTTTCTATATAACTGCCGAGGGAGTAAGCGTGTTGTTCGAAGATAACGGGACGATATGTTTATATGATCATGATCTGCAGCAGGTGCGTGCGGAGATAGATGCCCCCCTTCCAGGTTACGTCTTTAATTCCCTTCATTCTGAAGGCGGGAGGCTGACTGGCTACTTGCGAACCGCCAAGCCGGGGCGATTGAGCTATGCAGTGATACTGCCAATATATGATCACGGTTGTTCGGAACTGCAACTGGAGCCGCCTTTGTTTCAGGTGGATAGGCGCACGCGTGAGCAATCCTTCGATCTCCTAGTGTGCTTCTCCGGCGGCGAGGCTTTCCCGACGCTGCTACGCCAGGCGCTAGCAGCCCTCGCTGATGGATTTAGTCAATTTGAAAATGTTCAAGGAAATCCTGATGCGATTCGATTCAGTGGCCGAATTGAATTGCACTTTGAAGATCTGCTCACCGACGATGAAAAGGATCTGTTGCTACATGGTTGCCAACGGGTTTGCGCATTGAGTCTCGGTCGTGAAGCACCAGCAACAGGGGAGAAGTTTAACTTTCGCCTGGTATTTGCTGAGTAATTTTCTGGAAGCCGAATGAACGCAGGATTTCGGTTGCCTTGGCCCTTACTAAGGGCAAGGCAATCGTCCCTAGAGTGCGACTGTCTAGACTATTGGCTCGATTGTCACCAGCTACGATGAACGATTGCGAATCTTTTTTTATAACTCTTTTTATAAGAAGAAAACTTTTTGCATCCGGGTGCTCAAAGATAATTATGTCACCTGGCTCTATCTCTTCTTCGGATATCCATGTATCTGCCAGAACTATATCGCCTGGAACCAAGGTAGGGGCCATCGAGCTGGAAGGGATGTAATAGAGGTCAAGTCCTAGGACTTGATCGCGATAGTAAAGAGTCGATATAAGCATGCCGACAGCGATCATGCTGGAAAGAGTAATGCGATAAATATTTGGTTTCTTACGGAATTCTCGTTCTTGGATTGCAAATAGAACGTCTAATAAATGTGTGGCTAGAATAAAAATAGCCAGTATGGAGAGCCCAGCAAACGACGTAATAGCGCGTGAGGCTGTGAACAGCATAAGCATTAAACAAATGAGTAGCAGCGCTAAAGCTGATCGCCATGGCTTGAGGCTAAAGGCGGCTGTTCCACCGGGAATAAAAATATAAAACGATGACCTGGCCAAGATGCTGATCATACCGCGTTATTACTTGAATTTATGAAGGAAGCTCTAGGCTACCGCCAATCCATGATGCTGTCGAAGGACAGCTTCGTCCTGAAACAAATTACCAACGCCATCGGCTTTCGTGTCGGTTTCTTTGGCAAGGATGGTCAGGTTTCCGACACCATGTCCCGCGACCGAGATGCCCAGATATACGGGCCAATGGCTGGAGTCGGCGTCACCCTGGGTGGCTATATCCCTGGCGGCTACGGGGTTACTGACAGCAACGGCAAGTACAGCATGAATTACTTCTTGCCATCGTGCCCAGGCTTCGTCTTCGAATACACCACACCGGCTTTTCTGGAACTGCAATACAAGCGTTTCAATCCGCGTGGCGGCTCGTACATGCCGTATTACATGACCCGCCAGGATTACGACGTCTGTAACGGCCTTGGCGTCTACAGCCTGAGCGCGGCGATGGTCATCGCAACTGCAGCCACACCAATTAAGCGGCCCATGGACTTTCCGGTTGATCTAATGGTGATCGATGGTGCCGCAGCGGTAAAAGGCGCCAAGGTCGGCGATTCAACCGCCTACAGCGCCGAGACATCCGACAGGGCCCGCACCCTGCAAGAGAAGTATGACTTCGACGGGGATGAGAAGCCGGAATTCGTGGTGCCGGGCAAGAAAGTTACCAAGCAGGTCGAAGGCAAGCCCAAAGAGGTTTTCGTCACCACTAGCGTGGAAGAAGCCGAGCTTCAAGGCATCTACCTGTCCAGCCGTTATGACAGTGCGCCTACCAATACCGAAGAAACAGCCCCGGACTTCACCCGCCTGATCGATACCACGGCCGACTTCAAAGACCGTGGTTTGCTGGAAAGCATCACCACTGAAGACCTTAAAGACACCGATATCTACGTATTCCGCGAATCCAACGGCCAGCTGGTAGCAGAGCGCCGAGGCCTGCACGAGAATGAGCTGTACAAGACCTATTCGGGCGTCGATGACGGGCAGGGCGCCTTTCGCTTCACCATTCAGCTACGCGGCTCCGCGGAAAACTTCTACTCCGTGGCTGGTCGCACCGGCGAAGCCAATTTCACCAAATGGCAGAGCGCCGGCGGCTTCAAGGAAGAATTTCAGAAACGCACCGCCAACCACCTGAAAGCCGGCGAGCAAGTGCGCATCATCGCCATCAACCGACCGACCGGTTACATCGGCAGCAAAACCTTTCAGCTGCAATCCAGCCTCAGCGGCAACCTGATCAATCTCAACAGCCAACAGATTCAGATGGGCCCGCCCAATCTGAAAATCTGGGCCGAGCGCAAAAGCAAGATCGAGTCCGGCATGACCAAGGGCGATGAGAAGAAACAGCTCATCGGTAATGAAGGGGCAGGGCTCGGCAGCGATATCAGCATCGCCATCTACAGCGATTGGCGCGACGCGGACGGGAGTCCATTGCCCGAAGAGCTAGCGGACTACGGCTACACCGGCCGCTTGGCAAAGATCGTGGCAGCCAACCAGCTTGCTCCCGTAGGTGCCAACAGCCTGTCCCAGTTCCAGATCAAGCCGGGTCAGCAGGTGCAGGTCATTCAGTTACCGGAAAAGGTATTGGCCAAACAGCATTTGTACTTACAAGTTGCAGGGCAGCCAGAAAATAGAAACCCGGATTTCTCATCTGAAGGGGCGGGTAAAGGAATCCTCAAATACCGCCCAACGCGCTATGTGCCGGTGCTGGTGCCTTTGCATGATGAGGAGACTAGCGAGCTGGCTAGGCAAGCGTATCGCAAAGCAAATAAAGAGTTTCCAGAGCTTGACCTAAAAAAGCCGGAGCCTGTTTATTCTTGGCAATATCGCTCTGAGTTACAGTTCAGCCTCTATGATTTGAATGTTAACGGAATACGTAGAGAAACTTCCGAGGGGCTTGACGTTGATGTGCTGGTTAAGAAAAATCCCGTTATTACCAGTAGCGATAGTTTCGTAAAGCTACTCTATGAGCTGCTCGCCTCAAACTTTGAGAAGCTAGGAGGGTGGGACGCCAAAAACGATCGAGAATTGGTTTTTGCTCTTGGAGAGCAAGAGATAAAGGCAACCATTGGCGAAGATAAAGGCATTAGGTTTGATAATATTTCTCACCTTGGTAATCTGTCGCCGGATGATTTTCTAAGTTTGCGTCTGTATGCAAATAATGATGTTGGCAATACCCTGTGGGAATGGGCGTTTGAGTATTTTAAAATTGATACTCAACTGGCCGATGTTGATTCGTCTGCGGTAGACAAGGTTTTTGTTAGCGCAGATAGTCCAGAGATCGATCTTCAAGCAGTTCTCGTGGGGTATAGCAATCGTAAGGAGGAGAACAAAACTCCGTTGACTGCTTCCTGGTCGGTTAATGGTGATGGTTTTCTCGGTACTAACAAAGAAGCCGGGAATCTAAGTGGCACATTCTTTAATACATTAAAAATGTCGCCTGCAACCGGTGCGAAAGCGACCGTTACCGCAAAATTGGGGGATGACGAAACCACTAAGGTAAGGTTAGTGCCTGTTGAAGTGGTTTCCGGTGTCCCTAGATATATCTCAGTGGACCTAGAAGGTACTGCGTCACAGCTTGGCATTGGCGAAATTAATATAAAAGTCACTGCTTACGACAAAAACTACAACCGGGTGGGCGATGACACTGGTGTAAATTTTCGAGTTGATGGCGACGCTATTGTCTCCGGTGGTACTTCTACTTTGAATGGCACTGCAACAGGCCAGATTAAGGGAGGCATGGAGCCGGGAGTATACAATTTGACTGTAAGCGTTGGTACGCAAATGGTCATTAAGCAATTTCAGATTAATGCGCTGAATCTGGAATTCGTTGGCCTCCCCGAACGAGTCACATCGAATTCGACGGTCAGTTTCGCCGTCAAAGCAACAGATGTGATGGGGCGACCTGCCGCTAACATCGCGCTTGGAATGTATACATCGGCAGGCGTTCTCAATCGCTCCACACAAGTGACATCAAGCGCAGGTATCGCTCAGGTCGAATATTTTACCGGCTTTGAGTTGCTGGAAGCAGAGCTCTCCGCAAGAGCTGGACTTTTTACAAGTCCAAAGAAACAAAAAGTCACTATCTCTCCTGCACCCGGAATGCCAGCGCCGAAGTTGAAAGTGGAGCGCAATCTAATACTTGGTGAGGCAGTTGCTACCGAGAAAATTGAGATTGACCGTGGTGATGGCGTCATTTTACGGATGCCCTATCGAAAAATAGGATCTATTGATGTCAATGGTAAGGAAAATGAGGTAGTTCCGGTAGAACTGGGCTCATTAAGTGACCCAAACCGTCAGCCTCTCTTTGCTTTGATGATGCAGGATCTAGAAACCGAGGCACTTGAAACGCCCGGTGGTGACTTTACGTATAAGCAATTTGCCCCCGATGCTCTAGGCCTGCACCGCGCGGATGCCGAGAGAGTCGAGTTGCAGAACAAAGGCCCTTATGCCGGCGAAGGCGGAAGCTATTATTTCGCGAGAGGTGCTTATATCCGAGCACCCAGTGCACCTGAGCTGAATCCGCAAGCCGCTGCGCTGCGCTTTGACGTGAAGTTGGATGAGCATGGTGTGCTAGTAAAGCACGGCGCTCTAGAGATCGAATCCAGCACTGCCGGAATATTAGTCAAGTTAGCTGTTGGCAATACTGTCCATGTACTGACTGGGCCCGTTTTAGAACTTGCTGCTTGGCACTCCGTTGCTGTTGAATATAAGAATAATCAGCTTTCTCTTGCGATTGATAATCAACTGATAGCTGTTCAGAGTGTCGTGGGGGAAATGACCTATGGCATGAGCCGACTGACCATCGGTGGCTTTGCAGGCTCAATGCGCGCTTTCAAATGGTACGACAGCGCTAGTAAGCCCTTGGTAAGCTTTGAAGACGGAAGTACGCGACAGGATGTGCTTATTCCAGTCGGCGGTGTTGTTACGCTGAAATATCACAGCACGGGCGAAATGAATAAGGTCCTGTCAGGAGCAAAACAGGCTATTAACCGTGTTGTGGTACAGGATGGCGGACAAGTTCAGTACATCAATCTGGTGGGTAGGGATGCTTATAAAGATTTTGCTCTGAATTACCTCAGTACAGCTTACCAAGGCCCCGAAGTGCCAGCGATTGATTACAATGCCTACGCACGAAACATTCAAACTGGTGCTCCTTTTGGAAGCTTTTTTATTTCCCCTGCATACGCATTAACTTGGGCGGACATCCTAGACTCTGCGGTCGACGGAATGATCGCTGTCGCAGGGTTTGTACTGCCGATTGAGGATTTTAAAATTGTCTATGAACAGGTAAATCTATTTATCGCCAATGATCCAAAGTTTGATGTTGAGAAACTGGCATGGGCAAGTCTAAACGTTATTGTCGGCCTACCAATTGGCCCAACCCGCTTGCTGGGGCCGTTGGTCAAGCCAATTCAGCTTTTTTATAAGTATCTGGGAAGAAAGCCAAAGGCGCTTAAGGCTATCGTCGGTGTAATGGAGGACTTGATCAGTAAAGCCAAGTCGAGAGACTTTGATCGGATATATGCACTTGTGCCCTATTTTATAATTATGGCCGAGTTGGTATCTGATGGAGAGACTTTGAACTTCATTATCAACTCAGTTGACGGGTTGGATGATATTAACGCCTGGATCGATTATCTGAGCCTGCCGGCCAATGACTGGGACGGCGACGAGGCTCCCGTGCTTGACTTGGCTGGCTACATTGCATTGCCACCTTCTGCAGGACAGGCTTATGCAAAACTGGATCCACTGGAACGTGGGGTGGTGACTAGCTTTAGCTTGTTTTCCCAAGCATACGCTTCAGGGACTAAGAAGAAAGCCGAGAGGGTCCTGGGAGAAACTCTTTCACCAATATTCAAAGAGTTACAGAAGGTTTTAAAGGATGACTCCAAGCCTCTCGTTGACATGATGAAGACTGTTAGTGAAACGATGAAGAAAGGAGGTACTCCTGCACTCCGAAAATATATATTCGATAAGCAGTTTTTTGTCGGTGCTTTGACCCTTGGGCAACGCGCCAGTCAGAACGCGTTGAGAAACGTAATTAGAGGCTTCAAGGGAATGCGCGTGCATCCCATGTTGTTTATTACATCGATTGCATACATTGAGGAGGAAGCGGCAAACGGAAAGCTCAGTCCTGCACTAATGGAGAAGATACGCGGAAAGTATGTAATGAGTTTGGCGGCATTGGCCGGTTACGAGTCGCTGATGGAGGAGAATCCTAGGCTGGACGTTATGACGCCTATTGGTATTCATAATGGCGCGCAGGGTGCTACGTTCCAGGTGCTGGCTACAGCGTTCTATCTGGCTACTGGCGAGCTAGATGATATCGAGGTCCCTAGAGTCGTACGTATCTATCCGAACCAAAAAGCAAGAGGTGCTGGGCCTGGTCCGGGGTCAGGTGAGATTTTCCGCGGCCTGCGTTATGTGGATATTTTGCTTAAAGACGACACCTGGGTCGAGCTGAAGTCATTGCGAGCTTCATATAAAGATAAGAGAGATATTTTGTATCCTAAGGCATTGGAAGTGTGGAACCTCGCCAAAGAAAAATCCTACTCCGACACTGGTGCCGTTGCTGATGTGGACTTGAAACCCACGACAAAATATCACAAGCAGTTCAGCATGGATTGGATTGCAACACGAAGGGGGGCTACCTTGCCCAAAAGTGGTGGGTCTGCGGCCGCCAACCCTTCGGGAATTAAATGGTGGTTCCAGAAATTTGATGTGCCAGCGAAGAAGTCGAGTAACGGCAGTCGTGAATATAGCCCCGAGATCGACAACCAGTCGGGCGGTATTCCGGACAAATTGATGCAGCTTCCTCTCGGCGAAAGTGTGGCAATAAAATACAGTTACGGTGCAAAGTTGACACCAGCCAGTAAATCCCGCTTAATCGAATCTTTTGAAGCGCAAAAACTACTTTATGATGAACTAAAAAGAGTGCTTGCCCTGCCGAAAGGCTCGAAGAGTGTCGATGAATTCAATATATTGGACAACTAAGAAATGCATCTAAGTCGCGATCAGATTTGGAGTCGTTTGGTTTCGGTTGATTATTTCGACTGGTGTCGAAAGGCGCAGTTGAAGAGGCTCGAAGGTTTGTTTTTTGATGGTCAAATAGTCTCGCATGCTGAGGATTATTTATTAATCCGGGAGCTGAGTTTTCATCCGCTTCACACTCCTGAGCAATGGGCCAAGGTAATTGAGCTGCGAAAAGTAGTCAATTGCAATGGCTTTGACGAGGTGGTAGATAGCGCCGGCCGGTTTTATATCAGTGAGCGGGTCACCGAGCTGTTGAAGGAAGATGTCCAGTTTGCAGGTATGTCTGTGGCTTCCCAGATTGAGCTGGCAGAGTTTCTCGGCGCAGAGAACCAAAAGCCTTATCAGCAAAGTGATTTGATTGCTGCATATTTAGGCGGAATAGCTATTTGGCTTAAAGGTGAAAATACTTTGCCTTGGGACTCCGCCAGGTTTTCTGAGAATAAGTTTGCCGCTACTAAAGGCTATCTTTACCAGCTGATTAATGAATCGTTACTTATCTATAAGGGGCGTCGTATTATGCTCTCCGAGCCTGTTCGGGGTTGGAAGGATAGTTATACAGCAAGTTATCTCAGGCTTATGAAGATAATTTTGAAATGTGCGGAGTCTTATAAGCTTCCGAAAAAAATCGAAACAGATCCTAGCCCTCGTTTGGCCTTTTTAGAGGGCTTCAGAGAGGATTTAGAACTGCGCCGTACTCCCAAACTGATCTTGGACGTTTGGGATGCGATGAAAAAGGATTGAGTGTATGTCGACCGAATACAGTGTGATCATTAGTGGTGACTGTTCGGCAGAGAATTATTTGGTGCTGAAGTCTGCTGTTGCCGGCTTTTCGTCGGGTTCGGCGGTCTCAGCATTTGAAGCTAGTTTTCAGGCTTTCGACGTTTCAGTCACCGACTGTATCGATGAATTGTTAAAAACACATATTGACATACTTTCTTCTGGTGCCGTCATGGCTGAGGAAAAATGCCGTTTCCGATGGATGTGGGAAGGTTACGGTGACGGTGACGCTTTTATGGTCACGCTGCTTCAGCTTTTTGATCTACTGGGTGTGGTAGGACTTGTCGGTGAGTCCCATGGTGATGAAGAAGTCTATTGCTGTCAGGTTACTGAAGATAGTCTCGAGTGCGAGTACATAGGGCGCTGATTGTTCTCCGGCATTACCCTTCTGCTCATTCGCAGCACCTACAGATGTGGGGTGCGGAGGATTGTTGGAATATTTTTACAGGGAAGTAACCATGGCCTATCACAGAAGTTGTATATCATCGCCTAAGTTTGCCACAAGGCGGTTCCGTCAGAGAACTCCTACGTGTCGTCGATTCGTTCAAGTTTATTTTGGTGCGTTTATTTTCCTTGTTATTCAAGAGGCTAATGCAAAGTACATAGAGCCCATTTGGCATCCACATAATGGTCCTGGCTCATATCCCTACCCGGAGCCAGCCTTGCAAGTTGCCAAAGATAATTGGGATGTTCAATGGTCGGCTCACGTTAGCTGCAGAACTTGGGGAGCCCCATACTGGGGCGAAACAGGCGCATATGGATCTAATCTTGGGGGATGTGCCGGTGGAGGTGTTTGGGCTGCGCCATCCTGCCCGTCTGGGTACTCTTATGATCAAGTCGTACATAAATGCTGGGATGGGCTGGAGGAACCTGATGTTGCATACAAAGGGCCGCCGCCTCCCTACTCATGTGCGGGCAATCCCATTAATGTGACTATTGGTAATAAATTCCAAGCTGAAACTGACTACCAGCCAAGCGCTCTTTCATCATTAAGTTTTACTCGCAGCTACAATAGCCTCGACGGGAGCTGGCGTCATGGTTTTTCAAGTCACCTGCGTTTTGCTGGAGCGGAGCATGTTGCTCTGGTGATGTATCACGGTCGCGAGACCTCCTTTGAAGTCAAAGGCGATACAGTAAAAAGCAATTCGCCCGATCACGGCGTGCTCAAAAAAATCGACAGCGGTTGGCAGTTCCTTTCCTCGACCAACGAGCGTTTCATTTTCGATAGTTTCGGAAGGCTTGTTCAGTGGTCAGACTCTCAGGGGGAGTCTTTTTATTTAAGCTATTCCGATAGTTCGATAACTGCGAATGACCATGTTGGCAACAGCCTCATCTTCACCGAAGACACCGGCCATCAGCCACTGACTATGAGTGCGCCCGGACTGCAAATTGACTATGGCTATGATGCTCGCCAGCGTTTGATTTCGGTTGTGCGCGGCGCCAACGGTGAGACCACACAACGTAATTACCATTATAACCTAGTGGATAAACCGAACCTGCTAACCGGCATCACCGACGAGCGCGGAGTGCGTTATGCCACTTGGTCATATGATGCTAAAGGGAGGGCCATATCCAGTGAACACGCAGGCGGTGCTGATCGTGTCGAAATAGCCTACAACGATGATGGCTCATCTACCGTCACCAATGAATTAGGCAAGAAAGCCACCTATCGCTTCCAGGCCATCCAAGGGATTAAGCGCATTACCGCGATCGAGGGTGAGCCGTCTCCCAACTGTCCAAGTAGCAACTCCACCTTCACCTACGATGATCGTGGTCTGCTCAAGACCAAGACCGACAACAAGGGCATCGTCACCACCTACGGCTACAACGATCGCGGCCTAGAGGTCACTCGAACCGAGGCAAGTAACACGGCGCAAGCGCGCACGGTAACAACCGAGTGGCACCCTACGCTGTTTTTGCCATTGGCAGTTACCGAGCCTGACCGTATCACGCGTTACCAATATGACGCCCAGGGAAGACAGCTCAGTCAAACCGTCGAAAACCGTTAATTCAGAAGGACCTGATCAATGAAGACGTTGCATCGCGCAAGCCTGCTGGCTGTGGCGCTGGCTTCCTGCTTAACCTCGGTTGGGCATGCTGCTGAGCGCAGTTGGAGTTACACCTATAACGACCTTGGCCTAATCGAAACGGCCAATGGGCCGCGGACCGATGTCAATGACATCACCACCTACAGCTACGACAGCCAAGGTCGGCTGACCCAGGTCAGCAACGCGCTTGGCCACACCACCCAACTGTCGAACTTCGATAATTACGGCAACCCTCAAACACTGGTGGACGCCAATGGCGTGACCACCACCCTGACGTACGCCCCTCAGGGCTGGCTAACGTCGACCAGTGTTTCAGGGGCCACTACCAGTTTCGAGCACGATGCGATTGGGCAGATCACCAAAGTAACCCGAGGCGACGGCAGTTGGCTGGCTTATACCTGGAGTGCTGCCCGCCGGCTGACCCAGATAAGCAACAATCTGGGCGAGGTTGTCGAATACACCTATGACACGATGGGTAACCGTACTTCGCAGCGTATGAAGGATGCTTCTGGCTCTCTGGCCCAGCAACAGACCTGGGCCTATGACGAGCTTGGGCGTTTATTGCGTGCGGTCGGGGCAGAAGGGCAGACGCATAAGTACGGTTACGACCTTAACGACAACCCAACGCTGAGCCGTACACCCAAGCAGCACGACACCAACAGCGCCTATGACGCCTTGAATCGCCTTGTATCCAGTACCGATCCGCTCGAGGGTGTCACCGGCCTGGCCTACGATGCGCAGGACAACCTGACTCAGGTGGTCGACCCGCGTGGCGTAACCACCCGTTATGAATATGACGGCCTCGGCAACCTGACCAAGCTGATCAGCCCGGACAGTGGGACCACCACCTACACCCATGATGCGGCTGGTAACGTCATCAGCAAGACCGATGCCCGGGGTATAAAGACCACCTACACCTACGATGCGCTCAATCGACTGACCGGCCGCCAGTATCCGGCAACTCCTGCACTTAACATTCAGTACCACTACGACATCACCGCCGAAGGCAATTACGGCATCGGCAGGCTGACAGCCATCCAGGACGCCAGTGGCATCACCGGTTATGTCTACGACGCCCGCGGCAACCTGATCGAGCAGGTTCGCTCCGTCGACGTGGCGGGCAGTGACGTTTACGACAACCTTGCCTATGCCTACGACACGGCCAATCAGTTGGTTCGTATCGATTATCCCGGCGGTATCAGCGTCGCGTATTCGCGCAACAGCGCAGGGCAGGTTACAGGTGTCACCACGGCGCAGAACCCGCAGTCACCCAGCCCATTCGCCAGCGATATCAGCTACCTGCCGTTCGGCCCGCTCAAGAGCCTGAGCTGGGCCAATGGCCTGACACTTATGCGCAGCCATGACCAGGACTACCGCCTCACCCAACAAAGCGTTGGTCCCTGGCAAGCCAGCTATGGCTATGATGCCAACAGTAATATCGAAAGCCTGCAGGGCGGCATCTTTGGTGACCTGCTCTATGGTTACGACGAACTCGATCGCCTGACCCAGGAAGAACAGGCGACGGGTCGCCAGGCATACGCTTATGACGCCGTGGGCAATCGCACCACCAAAACGGTGACAACTCTGAGTAATGGGCAGGCTCAGAACAGCACATCCACCACCTTGAACTACGCCACTAACAGCAACCGCCTGACCCAGATCGATGGCCAGGCTGTCAGCAGCGATGCCGCTGGCAACCTGACCAAGGATCGCGCCAACCGCGAGCTGGAGTATGACTCCCAAGGCCGCTTGGCCAAGGTCAAGATCAGTGGCAGCCAAGTGGCCGAGTACAGCTATAACGCCCTCGGCCAACGGACACACAAGCTCACCAGTGGCGGCGTGACCACCTTTTTGTATGGCCCGGATGGTCAGCAGCTGGGCGAAACCCGCTACGACGCTACCGGCGTCAAGCTCAGTAGCCAATACTACCTATGGCTCGACAGCCTGCCGATCGGCGGCCTGGCGCTGACGTATAACGCCAGTGGGGCAGTGGCAAACAGTACGCGCTTCTACCTGCACGCCGATCATCTCAACACCCCACGCTTGGCCACCAACCAGGCCGGTGAGGAAATCTGGCGCTGGGCCTCGGATGCCTTTGGTGAGGGCGAGGCGGTCAGCGCGCCGAACAGCGGCCTGCAGGCCATCAACCTCCGCTTCCCTGGGCAGTATTACGACAGTGAAAGCGGGCTGCACTACAACTACTTCCGTGATTACGACCCCGAGACTGGGCGCTACGTCGAAAGCGATCCGATTGGGTTGGCGGGCGGACTAAACACCTACGGATACGTAGATGGAAACCCAATAATCTTTATTGATCCGAAAGGCCTTTTTGGCGGCGCGATCGCTTTTGTTAGTCCTCCCGGCGCGAAGTCGTTAACGCAGTCCTTGATGGATATGGATGATCCTTGTGACTGCTTGGCAAAGGCGTTCCTTGGCATCGAAGAGGCAGCACTTATTGCTACTGAGGCAGCTACCGGCCCATATGTTGATAAACCTAGGACTGGTATTGCTGGTGGAGGAAACGCCGGCAACAAAACAAGCGTTGTGAGCAATGTCGCTCACAGCCTGTATAAGAAATATGGTAAAACCGTTGGGGTCAAAGTCATTCGGGCTGGCGGACGAATTGCATCTAGGGCAGTTCCTTATGCAGGAACCGCATTATTTGTATACGACCTTAGCGTGTATGAGGAATGTATGAAAACATGTGATGAGAAAGAATGCAGCGTCCAATGAATTTTGCGCCTGAAGATATCTTCACTTTTGTAAGAAGAGAAATTCCGGACTACAAAGATGAGCTAACTATGGGTACTCGAATTGGGGAGGATCTAAGATTGATAGGAGATGACGCCGACGAATTCTTGGAAAAATTTTCTAAGGAGTTTTCTGTCGACTTGTCCGGATTCCCATTTAGCGATTACTTCCCAGTCGAAGGCTCTGCAAGTATGCATTTTTACGCGGGACGCCAGATGAGCAGTCCTAAAAACCCTGCGCTATCACTTTTGCGGAAGCTTGATTCATTGATCTGGGGGCTATTTTCGAGAAGACGCTCATTTAAAACCCTGACAGTGCATGATCTATATGAATTTGCTCGCACGGGTAAGTGGCATCCCAAATTTTGAATGCACTCAAGGCACTATGCCTTTCTAAGGCAAAGTGCCCTTATGGTATGAAAGTGGGGGCGATACTCCTGCATCGCTCACTCCGCCCCTCCTGCCTTCCCGGATTGGAGCTCACCTGCACGTCCGAGATCACCGTCACCGACAGCCTCGGCAACAGCCTGACCGAAGACGCTGATTGGCAGCGCTGGTTTTGACTGCTCCCGGCATCCAGATCATCTATGGCTACAACGCCGACAAGCGTCTGACCTCAGTGACTCACACTATTGGTGGCTAAACCACTCAGCGCCAATTCCACTACGAAGTGCCGGGTAAGCCAGGTTTGCTAACGGGGATCACCGATGAACGAGGCGTGCGCTACGCCACCTGGGGCTACGACGATCAAGACCGAGCCATCTCCAGTGAGCATGCTGGTGGTGCTGATCGGGTAAGCCTGACCTATAACAGCGACGGCACCGTTTCGGTGCTCAACGAACTGGGCAAGGTTGCCAATCACAGCTTCCAGTACATCAAAGGCGTAAGGCGTATCAATTGCGATGACGGCGAATCTTCACCGGATTGCCCCAGCAGCAACTCGACCTTCACCTACGATGAGCGAGTCTTGCTCAAGACCAAGACTGACAACAAGGGCAATTACCAGAGTTCTGTCACAAACTCTGACAGCTGCTTTGGAGATAAACCTCAAGCGATCAAGCAAAAATAAGGAAGCTAGTGCGCCATGAGTATAGCTAAAAGAATTTTCACCGCTAAACTAACACTGGTTTTTTTATAGGAGTCGGCGTTTCTCATCAGGCTGATGCTCTTGACTATTATTGGGTGTCTACTGCGTATTCATCTACATACCACTTTTCCTCTCCGGAAGCAGTATGTGTTAGAGGCGGGGAAGGCAGTGATACTTTTTGGTGGGCTGTGCGTGTTAGCGACACTCAATACAACTGCTACCGCACATGTAGGTCCAATGAGTTAGGTGGTGGCTGCCCAAACAATCGAAACACAAAAGTCATTGCATACCGACTTGGAAATTCTTGCCCCACAGGGGAAATATATGATCACCAGGCAGGCTTTTGCTTGAAGTGGGATAAAGAAGACTGCTTTGGCATAAACAATGAATGTCTCTCGAGCTCAGGAAAAGGTGCGCCTAATTCCTGCCCTTCCCCCTATGCCGGCAACCCGATCAATTATTCTGTAGGTAATAAATTCCAGGCCGAGGTTGACTATTCCCCTGTGGGCGGCTCTGTCCTAAGTTTCGCCCGAAGCTACAACAGCCTCGATGGTCTCTGGCGCCACAACTTCTCGACCTACCTACGTTTTGCCGGTACCGAATACGCATCACTAGTCAGGGACGACGGCCGCGAATCCTTCTTCACTATCGGCGGCACAACCATCACTCCAACCTCGTCCGATCTCGGTGTGCTGACTAAGGCCGGCACAACGGGCTGGCAGTACGTTTCGGTAGACAACGAGCAGTTCAGCTTCGATACGGCAGGCAAACTCACCCACTGGTCGAACACCCAAGGACGTAGCTATCAACTGACTTATTCCGGTAGCGAGATCACCGTCACCGACAACCTCGGCAACAGTTTGACCCTGGCCGAAGACGCTGATCGTCAACCGCTGGCTTTGACTGCTCCCGGCATCCAGATCATCTATGGCTACAACGCCAACAGGCGCTTGACCTCAGTGACCCGTACTATTGGTGGCCAAACCACTCAGCGCCAACTCCACTACGAAGTGCCGGGTAAGCCAGATTTGCTAACCGGGATCACCGATGAACGAGGCGTGCGCTACGCCAGCTGGGCCTACGATGATCAAGGGCGAGCTATATCCAGCGAGCATGCTGGAGGTGCTGATAGAGTTACATTGGTTTACAACGCAAATGGCTCTACCACCGTGACCAACGAGCTGGGCAAAAAAGTGACTTATCGCTTTCAGGTGATCCAGGGTGTGAAGCGCATCGTGGCAATCGAAGGCGAGCCTTCGCCAAACTGTCCAAGCAGCAATTCGACATTCACCTACGATGACCGTGGTTTGCTCAAGGCCAAGACGGACAGCAAAGGCTACATCACTACCTACAGCTATAACGACCGTGGCCTTGAGATTTCTCGAACTGAGGCGTCTAGTACTGCTCAAGCTCGAACCATTACCACTGAGTGGCACCCAACACTGTTCCTGCCTGAAGCCGTAACGGAGCCCGGGCGTATTACCCATTATCAGTATGACAATCAGGGAAGGCAGCTAAGCCAGGCCATCGAATCACTCTGACTTAGAGCCTCATCGTACCCGGAGCACTTGATCGATCACTGCGAGATTCTCTGTGCATTGATCGACCTATTCGCCCCCCAACCTGTGATTTAATTGCCATCCTATAGCCAGTACCCCTCTGGCGCTGCCTGCCGGGCTTTTGGGCCTGCGATCCCGTCGCTGTTTACACATGGATTGTGCGATGTCGGTTTCTCCTTCCTTCGATGCGCCTGATGCCTCCGCGGAACCGGTTGCCTTACGCCGCCTGCCGTTCGCCTTTGCCAAGCGCCATGGAGTCTTGTTGCACCTAGGCGCAGATGGGGCGCGTGTGGTTTATCGCCCGGGGGCGTCATTGCCTGCGGTGGGGGAGGCGTTACGTTTTGCAGGGCTGCCGTTGGATGTAGCGGAAGTGGATATCGCTACGTTCGACCAGGCGTTGAGCGAGGCCTATCAGCAGGACTCGTCCGCTGCCATGCAGATGGTGGAGGGCCTGGGTGATGACATGGACCTTGCCAGTCTCGCGGAGCGTTTGCCGGAAACCGAAGACCTGATGGAGCAGGAGGACGACGCGCCGATCATCCGCTTGATCAACGCCATCCTCTCCGAAGCGGTGAAGGAAAACGCCTCGGATATCCATGTGGAGACCTTCGAGAAACGTTTGGTGGTGCGCTTCCGCATTGATGGCATTCTGCGCGAGATGGTCCAGCCGCGTCGCGAGTTGGCCGGCTTGCTGGTATCGCGGATCAAGGTCATGGCCAAGCTGGATATCGCCGAGAAGCGCGTGCCGCAGGATGGGCGCATTTCATTGCGGGTCGGTGGGCGAGAGGTGGATGTGCGGGTGTCGACACTGCCCTCGGCCAATGGCGAGCGAGTGGTTTTGCGCCTGCTGGATAAACAAGCAGGGCGCCTGACTCTTACTCACCTGGGTATGAGCCCGCGCGATCAGCGTTTGATGGAAGAGGTGGTCCGCAAGCCCCACGGCATCATTCTGGTGACCGGCCCCACCGGCTCGGGTAAGACCACCACCCTGTATGCCAGCCTGGTGAGCCTGAACAACGGCACACGTAACATCCTCACCGTGGAAGACCCTATCGAATACCACCTGGAGGGCATCGGCCAGACCCAGGTGAATTCCAAGGTGGACATGACCTTCGCCCGTGGCCTGCGGGCGATCCTGCGTCAGGATCCGGACGTGGTGATGGTGGGCGAGATCCGCGACCGGGAAACTGCCGAGATCGCGGTACAGGCTTCGCTTACCGGCCACCTGGTGCTCTCTACCCTGCATACAAACTCGGCCATCGGTGCCATCACCCGCCTGGTGGATATGGGCATCGAGCCGTTCCTGCTGTCATCCTCGCTGCTCGGCGTGCTGGCTCAGCGCCTGGTGCGCACGCTGTGCCCGGTGTGCAAGGTGCCGTACCAGGCCGACGCCGCGGAATGCGCGCTGCTGGGTATCGATCCGGCTACCGCGCCCACTCTTTACCACGCCAAGGGCTGTAGCCACTGCAATCAGATCGGCTATCGCGGTCGTACCGGCATCTATGAGCTTGTGGTCTTCGATGACCATATGCGCACCCTGGTGCATAACGCCGCCTCCGAGCAGGAAATGACCCGCCACGCTCGCACCAGCGGGCCCAGCATCCGTGATGATGGCCGGCGCAACGTGTTGGCCGGGGTGACCACGGTTGAAGAAGTACTGCGTGTGAGCCGCGACGAATAATGGCCGCCTTCGAGTACATCGCCCTCGACAGCCGGGGCCAGCAGCGCAAGGGCGTAATGGAGGGTGACAGCGCCCGCCAGGTGCGCCAGTTGCTGCGCGATAAGCAACTGGTGCCGCTGGATGTGAAACCTACCCGCAGCCACAAGGAGCGCAACAGTGGGGCCGGCTGGAGTTTTCAGCGCGGTTTGTCGGCGTCCGATCTGGCCTTGCTGACACGGCAGCTGGCGACCTTGGTACAAGCGGCCATGCCCATCGAGGAGGCACTGCTGGCTGTTGCCGAGCAGAGCGAAACGCCACGGGTGAAGGCGATGATGCTGGCGGTACGCTCCCGGGTGCTGGAGGGCAACAGCCTGGCCAACAGCCTCAAGGAATACCCATCCGCATTTCCCGAACTGTACCGAGCGACGGTGGCGGCGGGCGAGCATGCGGGGCATCTGTCACTGGTCCTGGAGCAATTGGCCGATTACACCGAGCAGCGTCAGCAGTCGCGGCAACGGGTACAGCTGGCGTTGTTGTACCCGCTGATTCTGATGGCCACCTCGCTGATCATCGTCGGCTTTCTGCTCGGCTATGTGGTGCCGGACGTGGTCAAGGTATTCCTGGACTCCGGCCAGCGGCTGCCAGCATTGACCCGTGGCCTGATCGCCGCAAGTGACCTGGTGAAGAACTGGGGCTGGTTGTTCCTGGTCGGCGCCGTGGCCGGCGTCGTGATGGCCCGCGCTGCGTTGCGCCGTGACGCTACGCGACTGCGCTGGCACATCGTGTTGCTGCGTTTGCCAGTGATCGGTCGCCTGGCACGGGCCACCGATACCGCGCGGTTCGCCTCGACTCTGGCAATCCTCACACGTAGCGGTGTGCCGCTGGTGGATGCGCTGGGTATTTCTTCCCAGGTGATTAGCAACCGTTCCATTCGCGCCAAGGTGCAGGTGGCGGCGCAGAAGGTGCGCGAGGGCGGTAGCCTGACCCGTAGCCTGGAGCAGACCAACGAATTCCCGCCGATGATGCGGCATATGATCGCCAGCGGCGAGAAGTCCGGTGAGCTCGACCAGATGCTCTCGCGCACCGCGCGCAACCAGGAAAATGACCTGGCTGCACGCATTGCCATGCTGGTCGGGCTGTTCGAGCCGTTGATGCTGGTATTCATGGGCGCGGTGGTGCTGGTGATCGTGCTGGCAATCCTGCTGCCGATTCTTTCTCTTAACCAACTCGTGGGGTGACACGTGAACAAAGGATTCAAGCAAGCGGGCTTTACGCTGATCGAGATCATGGTGGTGGTGGTCATCCTCGGCATCCTTGCCGCGCTGATCGTTCCGCAGGTGATGAGCCGCCCGGATCAGGCCAAGATCACCGTCGCCAGCGGTGACGTCAAAGCGATCTCAGCCGCGTTGAACATGTACAAGCTCGACAACTTCGCCTACCCCAGCACCCAGCAGGGGCTTGAGGCCCTGGTGAAAAAGCCCAGCGGCAATCCGGCACCGAAGAACTGGAACAAGGACGGCTACCTTGCACGCCTGCCGGTCGATCCATGGGGCAATCCCTATCAGTACCTGGCCCCGGGTACCAAAGGCCCGTTCGACCTGTACTCGCTGGGCGCTGACGGTAAAGAGGGTGGCGCCGACAGCGACGCCGATATCGGTAACTGGGAAAACTGAGCATAAATGCGCCAGGCCCGCGGCTTTACTCTTATCGAATTGCTGGTGGTGCTGGTCATCATCGGCACCATGGTCAGCATGGCGGTGCTGTCCATCGGCAGCAGCAGTGGTAGCCGCGAGTTGCGTAACGAAGCCGAGCGCCTGGCCGCCCTGATCGGCGTGCTGGCCGACGAGGCCGTGCTCGATGGCCAGGAATACGGCCTGCGGGTCACGCCCGAGAGTTATCAGGTGCTGATCTATGACAGCCTCTCCGGTACCTGGAGCGAGGCCGACAGCCAGAAGGAACACCGTGCCCCGGCCAGCCTGCGCCTTACTCTGGAGCTGGACGGCGAAGCACTCAAGTTGCCCGAGCCTGACGTGCAGGACGATCAGCCCGGCCTGGCCAGCAACCGCGAGGAAAAGAAAGAACCCCTGGTGCCGCAGCTGCTGATTCTCTCCAGCGGCGAGCTTTCGCCGTTCCGCCTGCGCCTCGAGGAGCGTCGTGCTGGCGGCAATGCCTATGCCTTGGCGAGTGACGGCTACCAGTTGCCCAGTGTCGTTACGGACGACCGGCCATGAGCCGTCAACGCGGTTTTACCCTGCTTGAAGTGCTGGTTGCTCTGGCGATTTTTGCCACTGTCGCCGCCTCGGTGCTGACCGCCAGCAGCCGTAGCCTTATCGTGGCCCAGCAACTGGAAGCCAAGACCCTGGCTGGCTGGATCGCGGAAAATCGCGTGAGCGAGCTGCAGTTGAAATTCCCCACGCCCGGCGAGAGCCGTGAAGACAAGAGCCTGGATTACGGTGGCCGCCAGTGGGAAACCCACAGTGAAGTGGAGAGCACCAGTGACAAGGGTATGCGCCGCGTCACCGTATGGGTGGCTCCCAAGGCCGAGCGTGGCAGCAGCGGCCCGGTGAAAGAGCGCTCGGTGCACAGCCTGGTCGGTTTTCTCGTGGTGCGTAGCTGATGTGCCGTCAGCGCGGCTTCACTCTGCTGGAGGTGATGATTGCCGTGGCGATCTTTTCCCTGCTGGCCATGGGCACCTACCGCATGCTTTCCACCGTGCTGAAGACCGATGAGGCGACCCGTCAGCACGAGCGCGACCTGCGTGAACTGAGCCGTGCCTTCGCCTCGCTGGATCGTGACATCAACCAGACCCTCAATCGCAGCGTGCGCGATGCCTATGGTGACGAGCGCGCCACGTTACTTGGCGAGTTGGGTGCCAGCGATGGCAACGCGGCGCTGGAGTTCAGCCGCAACGGCTGGCGCAACCCGCTGGGTGGTGCGCGAGCCCAGGTACAGCGAGTGCGCTGGCGCCTGGCTGGAGAAACCCTGGAACGCCTGTATTGGAACGTGCTCGACCAGGCGGTCGATAGCCAGCCACGGGTGCAGAAGGTGCTTACCGGTGTGCAGTCGATGAACCTGCGGTTTCTCGACGATCAAGGTCAGTGGCAGGAGCAGTGGCCGCCTAGCCAGGGCAATTTCAGCGCGGAAGATGCGAAAAAGCGCATGCCCCTGGCGCTCGAGGTGAAGATCGAACACCGTCACTACGGCGAGCTCAGCCGCCTGTATCGGCTGCCGGAACCGGCCATGGCGGAGGAAGAGCGTGATGCGCAGCCGCCCGATGGCGAACAACCGGGCGAGGAGGAGCCGGGCGGTACGGCGCCGGCCGAGAAGCCGTCTGATGGCGAAAGTGGCGTCGGCGACAACGGAGCCCCGCAGTGAAGCGCCAGCGCGGTGTAGCCCTGATTACCGTATTGCTGGTGGTGACCATCGTCACGCTGGTGTGCGCCGGCTTGATTGCCCGCCAGCAATTGTCGATTCGCAATGCCGGCAATCAGTTGGCGATCAGCCAGGCCTGGCAATACGCCCTGGGCGGCGAGGCGCTTGGGCAGGCGGTGCTGCTGCGCGATCTGAAAGCCCCGGGCGTCGATCCTCGCGCCACCATCGACCACCCTCTAGAAAGTTGGGCCAAGCCGCTCCCGGTCTTCCCCATCGAGGGTGGCGAAATAGGCGTCGCCATCGAGGACCTTGCCGGGCGCTTCAACCTCAACAGCCTGGTGCAGGACGAGCGCCGTAATGACCTGGCGGTAAAACGCTTCCAGCGTCTACTGCTGCGCCTGAAAATCGACGAGCCCTATGCCGAGCGGCTGGTGGACTGGCTCGACAAGGATCAGGAGCCCACAGGTGAATATGGTGCAGAAGACAATCAGTACCTGCTGATGCAACCGCCCTATCGCACCGCCGGCCATGAGATGCAGGACATCTCCGAACTGCGCCTGCTGCTGGGCATGACGGAGCAGAATTACCGCCGTTTGCTGCCCTACGTCGCGGTGCTGCCAGGCAAGGTGCCGCTCAACGTCAACACCGCCAGTGCCATGGTGCTATCCAGTCTGGGCGACAGCCTGGACCCTGCATCGGCCCAAAGCCTGCTCGCCGGGCGTGGCCGTGAAGGTTACAAGGAGCTGCGCAGCTTCCTCGATCAACCGGCCCTGGCCGGCACCGGGGTGACGGCCGCCGGCCTGGGAGTGGGCAGCGCCTATTATCAGGTGCGCAGCGAAGTACGTCTGGGCGACCGCCGCCTGGTATTGCTCAGCACCCTGCAACGCGACCCCAAGGGCGTGGTGCGGGTGCTGCGCCGAGACACGGGCCAGCCGGGCTACTTGAGTTCGGTAGCCGAGCCATCTGGAGAATGACCATGGACTGCCTTTTCTTGCCCGCTGCCGTTGGCCGCGAACTGGGCGAGCAGAGCCTGATGTATTGGCAGCGCGAAAATGGCAACGGCCAGTGGCTGTCCGCCGTGGAGTGCGCGCAGAGCCTGGAAGGGCGGCCGGTAGCACTGGTATTGCCGATGGAAGCGGCCAGTGCGTTTCTGATCAGCCTGCCTACGCAAAAGGCACGCTGGATGCGCCAGGCACTGCCATACGCGGTGGAGGAGCTGCTGGCCGAAGAGGTCGAGCTCTTCCACCTGGCCCTTGGTGAAATGACCAGCGACGGGCGCTACCGAGTATTTGCGATACGCCGTACTCTGCTCGGTGGCTGGCTGGATGACCTGCAGGCGCTGCAACTGAATATCGCCGCCATCTATCTGGACGCCGATCTGCTGCCCCGGGACGGTGAACAGGCTCTGCAACTGGGCGAGCGTGTGTTGCTCGGTGGTGAACTGGAGGCACGTCTGGCCGTCGCGGCCGAGCGCTGGCCGCAGTTTCGCAATTTCTGCGGCACCCTGGTGCAGCCCGGCATTAGCGATGCGCCTTATCAGTTGCTTGCTCAGGGGCGCGCCCATGCCGTGGATCTGGCGCAGGGGGAGTTCGCGCCGCGCAGCGACAACAAGGCCTGGGCTGTCTGGCGGCCATTCGTTGCCGTGCTGGGCCTATGGGCGGTGTGCTACGTCGGCTTCTGCGTGGTTCAGGCCTGGCAGCTGGAAAGCCAGGGCGATGCTTACAATGCCGCCAGCGTGGCCCTGTACAAGGAGCTGTTCCCCGAGGATCAGCGCATCGTCAACCTCCGGGCGCAGTTCGCCGAGCACCTGAATCAGGGCCAGCGCAGTGAAGGTGGGTTCATCAGCATGCTGGAGCAGGCTTCCGGTGCCATTGCCGAGGCCAAGTCGCCGTTGTCGGTGGTGCAGGTGGATTACAGTCAGGTGCGTGGTGATCTGGCCTTGCAGGTGCGCGCCAAGGATTTCGCCGCACTGGAGCAATTGCGCCAGCGCTTGGTGGAAGGGGGGCTGAAGGTGCAATTGGGTTCGGCCAGCCGTGAAGAGCAGGGCATTACCGCCCGTGTCGTGTTGGGAGGCGGTGCATGAAGGCCCTGACCTTGTGGAAAGAGCAAACGCTGGCCCAGCTGCGACAATCGCCCTTGGTCCAGCGTTGGCAGCATCTGCCCAGCCGTGAGCGCCTTTCGCTGTCGGTGCTGGCCGGGTTCCTCGCTCTGGTGCTGCTCTACCTGATGGTCTGGCAACCGCTCGTCAAACGTCTGGATCGCGCCCGAGAGTACTACCAGAGCCAGCAAGTGCTCTACACCTACATCCAGGAGAACGCTCCAAAGGTACGCGGGGCGGGCGTCACCAAGGTGACGCTTGAGCCCGAGCAGTTGCAAGGCCTGGTGACAGCCACCGCACAGCAGCGCGGCTTGCCCCTTGAACGTCTGGACAACGATGGCGGCGGTCTGTTGATCTCCATGGCCAAGGTGCCGTTCGAACCGCTGCTACTGTGGCTCAGCGAACTGCAAAGCAAGGGGGTACGACTGAGTGACGTTAACCTCGACCGTGCCGACACCGGCAGGGTGGACGTCAGGGTGACCTTGCAGGCAGGGCCGACGCAGTGAAGTGAGCAACCTCGGTACTCAGCCCGTTGATGCATAAAAAAACCGCCCTCTCGGTTGATGCGTCGGACTGGATTGCAAGGCATAAGGCGCGGCCAGATCGTTAGAACAACAGTTGCCAGCGACAAGTCGCTCTTCCCGCTGGATCGTGTTCAGCGACAGTTCCATGCCGCCCGCCCGAACCAGTTGTGGGTGTGGGACTTCACGTACGTGTCGACCTGGCAGGGCTGGCTGTATGTGGCCTTCGTGATTGACGTGTTTGCGCGACGGATCGCCGGCTGGCGAGTCAGTACCAGCATGAAGACAGACTTCGTACTGGATGCTCTGGAGCAAGCCCTGTATGCCCGTCAGCCGCATTGCACGGGTGGTCTGATCCATCACAGCGACCGTGGAAGCCAGTACGTCTCGATCCGCTATACCGAGCGGCTGGCAGAGGCCGGCATTGAGCCCTCGATGGGCAGCAAGGGCGATAGCTACGACAATGCCTTGGCCGAAACCATCAACGGGCTGTACAAGGCCGAGCTGATTTACCGTCAGTCATGGAAGAGCCGCGAGGCCGTTGAGATGGCGACCTTGAAATGGGTGCACTGGTACAACCACCAGCGCCTGCTGAGCTCAATCGGATATATCCCGCCTGCGGAAGCTGAGGCAAACTTCTACCAGCAACAAACAAGGCAGGCCATGGCGGCCTGACTTAAACGAAACGGCCTCCACAAAAGCCGGGGCGATTCACTGATCCGGTAGGGTTGCAGGCTGTCGAGGCATACTTGCAGCGCATCGAGCACGGCGTATACCAGTGAAATTGCAGCCGATGCCTGCCCCAAGGCTCCCGACTTCGAAATTCAGCAGGGTGCCGCCCTTCAGTTAAACGCTGCTTTTTTTGTGAATCGCGCTCAAGAGACGTGGCTGCGCCGCCAGGAATTCCCGGATGCTTTCGATGCGTTACGAACAACTTTATTTAGAAAGGTGGTTCTCGTACCGAATCTAGATAGCGGCGCACCTCGGCCAGTTCAGCAGTGCGGCCAGACAGCATTAACTGCAGAGCGCTTTGGCCATTGAAGGGAGGTGTTTTATTGGGTTTTCTTACCCAATGGTAACCGTAGTCGGCGTGGTTACTGAAGATCACCCTCAAGGACCTGTGGATCCCCATCAGGTAGGAAATCCTCTCCATAAGATCGTGACACAGGCATATCTCCGGCGAGCTCTTGTACTTGTGGTAAGCATCGTTGCCGATGCCTCCTAGCAGAACCTTCTGCTCATCCTCAGAGCAGCCCCATTTCTCCATAAGGCTGAAGAAGAATCTCATCGCGACCTTGCCTGCAAGCGGAGTATCTGTGGCTGCCATTTGATGTTCATTTTTTATAGTCACGTTAGACCTCGGCTTTGCTATGGGTATGACCCCTTTCACTATAACGAGCGTGGCCAGCACTACGCACTGACTCAAGATTTCAACGCACGACCTTGACGGAGCCAAGTCGCGTCTACCGGAATTCCATGAGTGCTGGCCGGAAACTGGCGAGCGCCCCGAGAGTGCAGTTGAGGCTTTGCCACTACTCCAGCCCACGTCGTTGCTGGGTTGCGAACATCTCGTGCAGCATTCCCACAGGCGCTGTTGAGGGCACCGGCTGCCCGCCAGAGCCGAAAAGGCGGTCGACTACCTGACCGGAATTAGCTGAGCGCTGATCGGAAACTGTCGAGCGCCCCGAGAATGCAGTCGAGGCTGTGCCATCGCTCCAGCCCACGTCGTTGCTGGGTTAGGGTTCTACCCCGTTAACACGCCCGGGTACCGATCGGCTGATGGCTGTAGTCGACCGGATCAACGCCCAAGAGGGCAGGGGTACAGTGCGGCTCGGTCGTATCCCTGCAGCCCCTAAGTGGGCGATGCGGCGCGAGATGATGTCGCAGCGGTACACGACGCGGTGGGATGAGTTGATGGTGGTGAGATGAGCGACAGCTATCGGCCAGAAGCGGTCACTCCGTCTAGTCAGTAACGGATTCACTGGGCCTCCCCTACACGTCCTCTTTACTATCCTTCGGTAATCAGGCGGCAAGGATGCGGCGAAGCATCATTTCTGCCTCCGCATCGTCACCACATCGGTAAACCTCTTTAGCCATTTGACGCATCGAAACACCAGGGGCTACCTCTGCCTCTCCGTCTGCTAGATCAACCCTAGCAAGATCTTCATCAGAAGGAAGTCCTTCAGTGAATTCCACAATGACCCAGACATCCACAGCTCGGAATACCACGCCTGTTCGCGTCTCAATCTGATCAAACAGTTGAGCCATTTTATTCGCGCCTGCGCCATACATCAGGGCAGCGTTCAGAGTAGAGCTTAAACGCACTCCGATGAGTGGATCGCGATTGTGAAAGGTAATGTCGCAGTATCCCTCGCGCCGCGATAGATCCACTAAACGTCGCATGTTGTGCTGCAATGGCGTGATCTGTTCGTCTTGCATTCTCAGTCCTTCGATGTGGTGGGCGCCTAAACGACGTTTATTTTTGCTCAGCCCGCACTCCGGTGGGCTTGGGGATGTAGCGGATTTTTCCTCGATCAATTGGAGTCCGGCGGCTTGCAACTAAGACAGTCGACGCTCACGTTTCGCCAGCTTGCCGAGCAAGTATGCCGAGATAGTACCTACGATCTCGATCGCAGCTTTAGCCTCCTCTGATGAGAGCGTGGGCACCCAAGGTCTCCCATGGCCAGCACCTTGCTTATTTCGCACTCGGTTGACGCCGAGAGCTGCGGTGAACAGGCCACGCTCCATCGACTTAATTGCAGGTTCACCAGGCTGCTCGGGAATCTCTGGCACTGCTAGCTCAAGGGCAATGAAGGCCATGCCCAATAGGCCCTGGAAATTCGCCTTTTCTGGATAACGACCTTCGAGGCTCATCAGCACGTGGGCTGCAGTTGCCTCTAATAAATCCTTTCCAGTGCCCGCTACGAGCGCCGCATCTTCAGCCCCTTTCTGAGCACGAAGGGCATAGGCCCACAAAGCATCAGTCAATTCTGCCCCGGCGAGCGCGGTCAAAACTTTGGGGGATACAGTTCCATTGTCCGCTAGATTAAAGCCTTCTGCGTTGAAAGCTCCCTTAGCGTTATCCACGGCCTCCCGGCCCACGTAATTCGCAGAAGTTTCGCGGAAACCGCCACAGGCCCGGACTTTAGATAGGAGTCCAGCGACTAAGCGAGACCCAGCCTCAGGCTGTAGTTCCATCGCACTGTAAAGAACCGCACGAACTCGCTTCGCTTTGCCAATGGTTTGCCCTTGCTGCTTTGGATCATGTTTAGAAAGACCGGCGGTATTTACTTGAAACTCAATGTCGGCGTGGGATGGCTCGCGGTAATTGCCATTATTTCCTGAGTCGTCTACAAGCTGCGCCAATGCATGGACGATCGTATCTGTAAGCGGGATGGTATTCATAAGCCTCTCACCCTTTCTCTGCGGCTGACTATCCGAGTGCCAGCGAATGTGGTGCATTGAGCTGATGAGACTCAACAAATCTATCGTGCATCAGCACTGCAAAGCGTTGTTCTCTATACCTATTCATTTTCTAATTTATGCCTTGGGTAACACTTTCCGATCCGCGGCCATATCCTCGCTAAAACCATCTGGTACAGGCTTAAAACCTGAGGCTGGCGAGCGGTGGCTGGACTGGAACTGGCGCAGGCTCAATACGTCGATTTCACCTGTAATGCAGTAGTCGTGGTTGCCACCCTTGACGCGCAATATGTCGCGTTTCCAGCGGTCCTTGTATGGGGCGCGGATACGGCTATCACCGAAGCGGCGGTTGTTGCACTGGATGATGTAGGCATGAATATCCAGGGCGGCAGACTCCACCAGCGCATTGAATGTGTCGGTGTCGCTGTTCCACTCTGGAACAAACAGCGCATCGACCTGGCCGCGTAGGTCAGCGCGGTAGCGGATATTCGTCAGCTCGCTACAAATCATGATGGCAAAGCGGAATTCACCATGCTGGATGACCGGAGGCTTTTGCCACTGCTGTTCTTGAGCGGGCTTCAGCTGTAGGCCGGCCAGACGAAAGAGTTCTTGCTCCTCATGGAATGCTGGACGTTGTTTATCCTGGCGATAGAGCATCAGCGAAGGGAACCCAAGACCGTCGTGGGTGAGCGAAGCCCAAACCTGGTGGCGTACATACTTTTTCGGCGCGTGGAGGTACTCGACCCCGGTGATCAAAGATATGCCACGGCCCTTGAGCTTGTCGGCGATACGCATAAACCATTGGGGTGGTAATGCCACTTCCGGGAGGATCAAGTAACCAGCGCCGTCAGGCCGAGAGATCAGTTCGTTGATCAGGCGATTGATCCGTTGGTAACGGTGCAGACCGTCCGGGTCGGGCAATCCCATGATCGCGGCGGTAAAGCTTTCATCTTTGGTTTCCAAGCTCGCTACAGCGATGGTCTGCTTGGCTTTGGGATCTCCGTCGGGGATATACAACACCTGCTTTTTGTCGAGGTACGGCATCTTGTGCTCAGTCAGCTCAAAGCCTCGTAGTGCCTGCACCACCAGCCCCAGGGTCTGGCGGCTGGAGGCAGCAAAAGGAGTGGGCGCTATGAGGTAGAGCTCTTTGAGGCTGAACGGTCGAGTGGCAAAGGTAAGTCCAGGCGGTGTACCGCGTTTAAACCTGAGCCAATTCGCCAGCGTGGCGATGCCGTCGCTCATCTGATCAGGCAGCAATTTCTCTAAGTCAGCAGTTGTGAGGTTTTTACGGAGTGGAATACCGCGCTGGCTGACCATTTCCTGAGGAAGGCCTGCAAAGCGAAGGGGAATATGGGCAAGGTCGAAGCTGAACATACGAGCTTGAAGCTTCTGTATGTGCTGGCTGGTGATGTTCATTGGCCTGTCCAGGAAGTTACTCCAGATGATGAAGGCAAGGCTCTCCATATGGCTTGTCATCTGGTTCTTCCAGGCGGTAGCCCCCGACTTGCTTAGGCGGGAAGGAAAAGCTGAAACGATGCTCTGCGCTGTAACTTCCCAGATAGATCGTTTCCATAAATGTCGGGCTTCGGCTGGCACGTCGGTCACGGTCAGGCTTTTGATCTCCAGAGTGCAGTCATTTTCAACTTTGTTGATTAGGCCAGTGAGTGCGCTGATGATCTTGTCTAGGTACTCAAAATCTTCGCAGGCCGTAGCCATACGGATGATACGTGGCAGGTATTGAGCCAGCTCGAAGAACTTCACCGGGGTCAGCAGATGCTCGATGACTGCGGCGAAAAAGGCATGACGGTGTGCTTGCCAGTCCTCTGGGGGGATATCACGTTCGAAGGCTTCGTAGTTGCGAAGGCTGAGTGCAAAGCCAGCTCGGTGCAGCGTCAGGGCATCTGTTTTGCGTAGGTTGTCTGCTTGCTCACCGGCAAGGTTGGTAGCTTTGAGCAGATCCGTTGCCATGGTGTTGGGCGAATTCGGCAGGTCCGGTAAAGCGCGCCATTCGCTGGCACGTTGGTTGATCTGTTCGGAAATGACGTTGACCAGAGCGGTGCCTGCAGAGCCCCCAAGGATGAACAGCTTGTTTTTGCTGTTTTCAAAAGCGATGCGGTCCTTTTTGAGATAGTCAGGCTTGAACAGGATGCTGCCTTTATCTTTTTTGAGCAGATCCTTTCCGCCGTCGCGACTAAAAATCCACTCCCAAAACTGCTCGGTGCTTTTGATGTCGCTGGCGTTTTCCATGACCAGCAGAATGTCATCCACATAACGACCGTAATAAAGCGGTACTACTTGTTGCTCGATGAACTGGTCGAGCTTGAGTAGCGCGGCGTTTGCGACTACAGCAGACGCAGGCAAACCGACGGGTAAACCTTTTTTCAGTGGTGTTTCTTGTGCCCAGGTCAACAAGGCGGAGATGAACAGGCGGTTAAGTTTTGACTGCGATTCGCTCAGCTCAATTTTGGCTAACTTGAGGAAGCTATCATCGAGCATAAAGCCGGGGCTTAGCTCGTGATAGAAACTGCTTACATCGGCTGTCAGGGCTAATACTTTTTTCTTCTCGCTCAGGGCTGTGCGCATCGCTTTGATGCCACCGTCGCGCCACTCGCGAAAGGGTCTGAGGTAAGGCTTGAAGGAGCCAAGTGCCCACGTGTTGATCTCGTCATGCCGGTTACGGCGCAGGCGGCTGCCAAAGACGTTGCTGCTGAGCTGCTTGTCGAAGAGACCGCCGACTTCCATCATCCAGAGCGATGACAGCACGTGAAAGTCGATGCTGCAGCGGGCCATGAGGCGGAATACGGCGGTGGGTTGATTGCCGGCCTCCGTCGCGCTTAGCCACTCAGCTTCCGGTGAGGCGAATATCAGGCTTTGATCCTTCTCTGCCTTCTCTGCCTTCTCTGGCCGGATTTCTTTGGGTGCCAGCGTCCAAGTGCCGAGAAAATCGGGCTCTTTCACCCAATCCTCGCTACTGGCTTCAATCTGTTCTTTCAGACGAGCAAGGTTTTTGCTCAGATCATCTTCATAGTCGACGATGTCGAACAGCGAGGGGTTGGTTGAGTAGTAGAGGTCAACCTTGGCCTTGCGGTAGGCAAGGCCAAGGTCGGAAAGCGATACCGATATTTGAGCGACGTCCATTTCTTAACCTTCGGCAATCCTGAGATATCCCGGATATTACCGAAAGCACGCATGACTGGGCGAAAGCAATGCAAAGTGCTCGATCTCTACTAAATGGTTGCCATGAATAGACTACCGGACTACCCATAGGCAATTTAACGGGCAGCTTTTGGCCGAAAGCAGCCGTAGGTTGCTAGGAAGTGAGAACATCAAATGGATGTCATCACGGACGTCGTGATCAGCCTGTTACTCCATCGCGAGGCCTACGAACCCTAGGCTTCTAGCATCTGGTCGATCGTGGGATTCGCGCGCGGCTGGATGGCGTCGGTTGGAGCGAATACCCAGGGAGCGCTAGATCACTCCGAGCCCATGCTGTTCCATTCGGAATCTGATGGCCTCGACGGGATCAGAAGGTGGGATCGGATAGTGTTCGTCTTCATATTTCTCGATCAACGCTGCGAGCGCTTCTAGCGCATCACTCTCTGGCGTACCGATATGGGCTCCCCAAAGTTGCTCCATAAGCGCCAAAGCGGTAGCTAGGTCGCCATCTGTACGAATCGGCTTGATCTTCATTAAAACTGCCTCGACATTAATGGATGCACCGTACCTGCATAAGCCAGAGCGCTACTTTTTAAATTAGCTCCCGGCTGGATAACACCTGATAGTCGCGCCGCTATGCAAAGCATAATATATACGGCGCTTTGGGGTTAGCTAGTTAATGAAAATTATACGGCAGGTCATTCGTCTTTCGCCAGCCATCTAAGTCTCGCTCTACGGATATAGCTGGGGGAAACGCCTAGGCGCTCGGCTAAAATACGGTCAGAGGTCAAACCAAACTCGGCTGCAATTTTAGCAGTGATTTTTGGATATGGTTTTTCAAATGCTTTTATTCCCAATTCTTTTCGTTTCGCTTTGATCGGGTAGTTACTAACTTTTAGCCTATCGGCTAACTCGTAGTCGGGCATAGTGCCAAGAAGCGCGATCGTTTGCTCGTTCCAAATTTCCTCAAGCGGTTGGAACCTAGGCCGGAGGGGTTTTGGCTCCGGAATACCAAGCTCAGTTCGGGCCTCCTTAATGCTTTTTGCGGGAATACCTAGGTCTTTGGATAGGCTGTAGTCCGTCTGTACTGCCAGCCGCTCAATCAGCGATTGTGTAAGTTCTAGCTTGAAGCTGAATTCGGCGATACCGTTGGCCTTTCGATACCGGCGGACGGTAGTCGCTCCCACACCAAACCTCCTCGCTATTTCGCGGTCGCTGAACTGGCCGACCTGGGCTTTCCAGTCACCTTTACGCATGTGCCTTTCCTCCATTTTGAGCAGGCGAGAAATACGCTGCCCCTATGGGGTAGTGCTTAGAGCAAGGCCACCGATTCCAGAACGATATGCCAAGGCACCGGGATAATTTTGAAAGGTGCTCGGGAGAGCCCTGGTTCTAGTGCCTAGAGGGGGGGCGGGCCGCGACTTTGGAAGTGTTGCTGGGATGCAACGCAGCGCTTCTAACCCGCGCATGCGCGGAATCCGTATGAGAATACTCGGCGTATCGACCTGGTTTTCCGCGCATGCGCGGAAAACCAGGTGTGATGTCAGCCGATTCTGAAAAATCAGAACTAGCTCCTGGATTCCATGGCATGCCCCCGAATCGGGGGACTTCGGCTTAGCACTATTAGCTAGTACTCACACGATAGGACTAGCTGATGTCGAACTCACTAAGCCAGCCAAGGGATGCCGGCTGCGAAACCCCATTCAAAGAGCTGCTACAGCTGGCAGCAGGCTCCGGGCGTGACGTAACTGTCATAACAGAGATTCTGAAATTTATAGATGCTCATCCTCAGCTCATAGATTTTCCCCGAATAATCCAAGGGTTGTTAAACGCGCTGAATGAAATGGAAAAGCCGCCGGTTCTGTTCGTCGGTGATTTTGATCTCATGGTCTGGCGGCATGAGTGTCACTGGATAATTTCTAATAGGAGCAATCCGCGGTTCATCTCAGCCCTGGGCCCTCGCTATTTTTCCGGAGACGAGGCGCGCAGGCGTAATCCAATCATTGGACAGGGCGTCCAGGATTACGCATTCCCGTATGCAATGTTATGGCATGAGCCGGCCGATGTTGATGGCGCGCCAGATTACTACCGGCTTGTAGGCCAGCTACTGGTGGCGCATCAGGAGAGCTCTGGTGCATCGGACCTTCGCGGCCAGAAATACAATGCATATCTCAAGTTGCGTACGCTTTGCGCGCAAGAACTACTGACCGTCCCTGCAGAGCTAAATATTTGGTCTAGTCCAGCCATATTTATGCGGAGCTGCACAGTTTTCGATCCCAGTATTTCAGTCGACGTCCATGCTGAGGCCTTTCCTGCTGTTACCCGGCTAGTTCGTTATTGCGGGGGCGATCAGCCACCTGAGCGTCGTGGCGGCGGCAATTATCGAGGCAGGATGCCGGTCCGCTCTGGATTAGGTGTGCTAGTAAGTCAAGGGGTAACCAAATTCCCTCTGGATGATCCGGACGATCCCGATCTACTGCCAGGCCATATTAGTTTTGTTGTTCCACGGCTAGACCATGATCTTGACGAGGAGTTGCCCGACGGCGAAATCACGGCGCCAGATGATATCTGTTTGATCGATACCGGCGGCGAGGTGAGGCCATTTGTCGCCGAACTGCTCAGTCATCAGGGCATCCTCGCCCATATTGCGCGTAGTCGGCAGTTCCTGCCGTTCGGATACAGCCTGCTGACGTTGCCCGAGCTAGCAATTTTGCTGTTTAGCGTCACTGACGAGTTTTTGCATTGCCGGGAGCGGTTCCGCACAGCGCCACTATCGGAGCAGGTAGGAATCCGTACGCGCATGGAGGCGCTACTCGCCCTACATCTCATGCTCTGGTTCGGCAGGTCACTTGAGGATTGCACAAAACTACAAATCTCTGAGGGCGGCGCGCGCCCGCGGGGGGCGTTTGAGCTTATACCTGCTAAAGACCTGGAGTCTGCTGAGTTTAGGTTTTTAGTACCTACACCCGACTACGCCGCGGAGGAGCAACTGCCCCCTGGGACGGTTCGAAAGGCGGGATCGGCAGTTTCAGTACCGGATATGGTGGGAGCCGCGACGTTAGTATTTGGAGTCAGAGCGCTGACATCTACGACCGGAACGGCCGTGTTTACCAGAAAAGTTAAGGAAATTGAGAGCGCAGTCCGTGTCCTGTTGAGAGACTTGGGGGGTGGAGATCCTAGGTATACGGTCCACAAAATTAGATCCTATCTACATCGCCAAATAATTACCGACACACACGATGTAGTTGCGGCGACTATGTTGTCCGGGCTGCCTTGTCTGTCGGCCAATACTGCGCTTTATTACACCCAATACAGCGCCATTCACCTAAGAAGCCTCTATTGTAATTCAGTGCAAAAGGTATTGGCCGCTATTTACGGCACAGTAGGTTTGGAGGCGCCAGTTACTAACGTTATTAGGTCTTCAGAGGCGGCGGTTGGTGCCCGAAATTGTCTGAATCTTAGCGCTGTGAAAAACAATCTTGAAGCATTGCTCGCAGTGCTGCGCAAACGCCCACGAAAAGATATTCAAGAGCTGATTCATTGGCACAACTGCCTGACACTCTGGACCATCCTGATGTTCCTAATGGCGACCGCGTGTCGAGCCATCCGCAACCCGCTAAAAGCAGTGGAAGAGTTCGAGCAACGAAGTGGCCACGGCGCACTGGGCGATAAAGGCGCAGATGACGGTCACATGAGCCGTCTGGTAGTGATGCCTGAGCTACTGCGTCGGCAGCTAGAGGCATACGACGCGCACTGCTGTGCAATTCGTGTGAAGTTCAAATACGGCCTACCTGCACAGACTCCTCCTAGGTCCGGTTTTTTCCTGCGGTTTGCTGATGACAATCGGCTGTACTACGAGGAAATCCGTCCGTCACATATCGACGCATATATGCGGCAGGTGGTTGGTTTTACACCCCATCCAGTGAACGGTTTCCGCAAGTTGCTGAGGACCGAGCTCGCAGAGCGTGGGTGCCCGCCTGAAACGCTTGCCGCATTCATGGGGCACTGGCTGCATGGCGAGGCGCCCCAAGAGTCGTTCTCAAGCTTTTGTCCTGGCGCTTATGTCCAGAGCCTCCATGCGTATTTATTGTCGCTGATGAGAGAGCTCGGTTGGATGGTTCGCAACAGCCACCTAGTTAAGGAGGCTAAATGACCATTTCGACCCTTTCTGAGGAAATGCTGTCAGCAATATGGAGCCCTGAAAAATACGATCCAGAATGGAAGAGCGAATTTCTCCAGACGCTCAAGGAGCGCTGCAGAGACTCCAACAATGTCATCGGAGAATGGCTCTGCGGTAAACGTTCGCTGAGAAATTTTCCTGTCGAAAAGATGCGGGAGCTTGAGAATCAGCTTGAAAGCTCGACATTACGCAATGCACTGCGAGACGTAACAAGCCGGGCGCGGCGATTCAACCCCAGCCTTCCGCTTGCTCACATAGCGATCGACACGCGGCGTCCCGCAAATCCAATCAATCCAGACCTGTACACAGCACAGAACATCTCGGCCAGTCGAGACGTGATCGATTCGCTGGAACGGGCGCTCAGGCAAGACCTTGAGCAACTCACCCCGCACTGCCGGGTTGGGCTACTCCTGCTGAGCGCCGCCTACTATGGCGCGCTGATGGACATCCCCCAGCTAAATGCGCTGACCCAGCTTGATGTAGGTCAGATTATTTGGGTATCTGGGATACCAGAGTTCCGGCTCAAGCTTTCAATCCGTGGGCAACCCGAGGCTGAGAGTCGGCAGTGGTTCCCAGATCCGATAACACTGGCACTGATGTCCCGTTGCGCTCCAGATCTACGCGAAATAAGACCTTTTCTGTCGAAGAGGGATGCCAAGCTGCATTGTATTCAGGCGGCATTGGCCGTAGGTGGGGTAGGTCGTCAGAGCCAACCCGCGTCTCTCAGTCGACTGTTTGAGCTGCTGCGTATCCAGCGCCAAACGCAGCTGCCGCAGCTGTTGATCAATTACACCACCAGATACGGTTACGTGACGCATTCTGTTCTGACGGACTCATGGCTGCATCTACATGGGGAACCATCTCCGAACCACGAAGAAAAACGAAATCGAAAGAAACACCAGCTGCGTAGGGCCGAACAACGTGTTCCTGGATGGCTGACGGCGTTATGTCGCAACGTCCGTAAAAGACGGGTTTCAATACGCGATGAGGAACAGTTACCTAAGACGCTCGAGGCGTTGATAACCGGTTGGGCGTCGTCTCTGCTTCATGGCCGCTCGTTTTATGGCAACCCGTTGCAGCCTAAAACAGTCGCCAACTACGTTCGAGACGTCGGCGCTGGGTTGGACAATCTATTGTCCGTCGGGACGATCCTAGACGTTCCGCCGGACGCGTTAGAGGAGTTGTATGAAGCGCTGCTGGAGACGCAGCCCACGGCTGCAATGAGAAGAAACTTAGCCAAGGGTTTGCTTGAGTTCCACGGATACCTGCAAAACAGTTTCTCATATCCACCAATCAGCCCCTATGCCGCATTGGGCATTGGGAAAACGCCTCAGTTCGTTGATGCCCAGATCATCAATGAAGAGCAATATCGTCAGGTGCTGCGAGACCTGGCCATAGGTCCGCTAAGCCATCGCTCGCCGCGTATCGCTATGGTCGCGCAAGCTATGGTGATTTTCGGATACCGACTGGGATTGCGGCGTAATGAGTCACTGAAGTTACTGCGCCGCGATCTGCAGTTACCGACGTTATCTGCCGCACGTGCAGCTGCACTGCGTAGACGGCATCCGAACCTGAAGCCGCTATCGGCTGAGCAGCGAACCGCGCTCAACCTCCCCGCGGCTCTGCATATTCGCCCCCACTCTCAGCGTGCACTCAAAACGCGCAACTCAACGCGTACGTTACCGCTCCATGTGTTGCTCGAGCCAGATGAGCTGCAGTTGATTGAGCGCTTGGCGGGGTTGCGTGATGACGAAGAGGAGAAAAGTCCATATTCGGAATTTCTGTTCTGTATCCCCGAGCTGCGGACACGATGGGTTTCCGAATCGACCTTGTTACCAGAAATCCATGCCTCCCTTCGCCGGGTTACGGGATGCTCGGATATGCACTACCACCACCTGCGGCACTCGGCTGCAACCTGGCTCACCTTCAAGCTGGTCACCACAGCGTTAGGGGCAGGCGAAAACGCTGGACTTCTCTTCGGTGAGCAATCTCAGACGATGGCGTGGTTGCTGGATGCAGATAGGTTAAATGGTGCGTTTTTCCATTCCCGGGAAGCCGCCACCCGCCGTGTAATCCATATCACCAGCGCTGTGCTCGGCCATGCGAGCCCCAAGACGTCGCTGCTGCACTATGTGCATTGCATGTCTTGGCTATCGGCGTTGTGCTGGCAATGGGAGCCCAAGTTTTGGCCCCCAGGCCATGTCATCGCAAAAATTGCCGGGGTCAGCCTGCCAAGTAAGCCAGAAGATTTGGCTGCGCCAGGGTTGCCAGCTGAGATCCGCCATATGCGGCGCATCATCGGTCGTATCGGGGTATACAAACGCAGTAAACGTCGCAAAGTTAGCTACCCGATGAGCCCCATAGAATCGAACGGCGAAGGGTGGGCTCTGACAAGGATGAATGAAATCTCGTCTATGCTCGCATACCAAGCGTACGAGGAAGCATCAGGACAGTCGGTCAACATGGACTGGGTGGAGTTTTCCGATGCGGATCGATCGGCCATGCTGGAGCGGGCAAGGTATATCCGTCAGCTTGGTAAGCACCGCCTTAGCGGTTCGGCGACTTGCGACCCGAACGGTAAAGTTGAGCTGGTGCCCAGGCCGCCCAGACACGGAGGTTTAGCTGGCGTAGCTGCCTACGCTGACCGACTCTACCGATTGCTTGACGGCAGATATAAGGCAAAAACAAACAGGGTGCTGGATGATTTCGTCGAGCGCTGCTGGGCGAGCGATACGACGTTGCGATTCTACTCTGGGCAGCATGAGCAGAGCGTCCGAGAATACCTATGGGTGCTGTCTGAGCTGCGGATTCCCTCCGCCGATATTGAGTTCATCATTTACGATGAGCGCGCACCCAAGCGAACCAAAAGCCTTTGGCGAAAAGTGTTACGGAAGCCCCGTTTGAAGTTTATAGAGCAGGTGCCCGAGAACAGGCTTGTTGAGAATACGCACCTCGGGATCCGCGCTAGGCTACGCCTTACAGGTGCGGGTTTCACTGATCAGGAAAGGAACCATCATTCCGGCGCAGCATTGCGCTACCTCTTTCTAATGACTTCGATCGACTGGCATTTCCGCGCCTGACCAAGTCCGGAGGGCGTTCAGCCCTCCGGATCATCCTGCAGTTCCAGCAAATCGCCCACCTGGCAGTTCAGGTACTGGCAGATCGTTTCCAGGTCCTTGAGCTCCACGCGCTGCGCGGTCTCGTGATAGAGCCGCGTGAGGGTTCCGCGATTCATTCCTGTGTCCCTGACTACGTCACTGATTTTCAGCTTCCGCTCGCCCAGTAAGCGAGATAAATGGCACTTGACCATTCTAATCTCCGAAAAATGATCTTCAGAAGATCATTTTGCTCTTGCAAAGCTCAAAATGAGCGTTATATTGATCTGTAGGAGATCATTATGAGTATTCAGAAGCTCATAAGAATCCGCTGACGTTCAATTTAGCAGAGAGGGCATAGCCATGTCTCACACATACCTGACTACCGAAGAGTTGGCCACGCGCATGAAGTACGACGCGCGCACCATCCGTAATCGCTTGAAAGATTCAGTCCTGCTCGAGGGGATCCACTACTTCCGCCCCTTTGGCGGCCGCAAGATACTTTTCATCTGGGAAGCCGTCGAAGAAGACATGCAGAAATTCTCGCGGACTTCCGGGCTGGTCCCGATGGCCGGTGGAGGCATCTGCCATGGGTAAAATTCGAGCCCGCTCCGACAACGAAAAGCTGTTTTTTGACTTCACATATCTGGATCAGCGCTGCCGTGAGCAGACCGCGCTGCCTGATACGCCCGCTAACCGGAAAAAGCTCGAGAAGATCCTGGAGCGCATCGAAGCGGAAATTACCCTTGGGAGCTTCGACTACGCCACCTACTTCCCCCAAAGCAGCAAAGTGCTAGAGATCAGTCGGCTGCAGGCTGGCTGTGCATCGCTGAAAACACCACTGTTCAAGGATTTTGCAGAACTGTGGTTTGAGGAGATGAGGGTCGAATGGCGTGATACGCACGCCAAAACCGTGCGCCTTACCCTTGATAAGCATTTGCTGCCTGAGTTCGGTAAGAAAGAGGTCAGCGCCATCACCAAAGCAGAACTTCTGTCATTCCGCTCGGCACTCGGCAAAGTCCCCGGGCAGAAAGGTCAGAGTCTGACAGCGACGCGAATCAACCACATCATGACGCCATTGCGCATGATCCTTAGTGAGGCAGCTGACCGCTTCGAGTTTACCTCGCCATACCTTAACATCAAATCACTGAAAGTCCCCAAGACAGACGTGGAGCCCTTCACTCTGGATGAGGTGCTGCAGATCCTCGGCACAGTGCGTGACGATTTCCGCAACTACTACACGGTGCGTTTCTTCACCGGTATGCGGACGGCCGAAATTGATGGTTTGCAGTGGAAGTACGTCGACTTTCAGCGGCGGCAGATTCTGATCCGTGAAACCTGGGTGGGCGGCAAGCTCGACTACACGAAGAACGACGGCTCGCAGCGTGAGATCGATATGTCCGAGCCTGTTTACCAGGCGCTCCTCGGCCAGCGGGAGAAAACCGGCAGCGGACAGTTCGTCTTTTGCACCCGCGAAGGTACGCCGCACGCATACCGCAACATCAACGACCGGGTTTGGTATCCGCTGCTACGTCATCTGGGTTTGCGTAGGCGGCGCCCCTACCAAACCCGTCATACAGCCGCGACCCTGTGGTTGGCGGCTGGTGAAAACCCGGAGTGGATCGCCCGGCAGATGGGGCATACCACCACCGAGATGCTGTTCCGTGTCTATTCGCGCTATGTGCCCAACCTGACTCGCCGTGATGGCAGTGCCTTCGACAACCTGATCAAAGCCAATCTCAAGGCCTGAGGAGTTCCACCATGAAACTGATCAAATGCGACAACGTGAGCCCTCTTCATCCATCTATGGAGGCCCGCGAGCATAAGTACCTCAAGCATCTGGCCTCAGCCATGAGTCGTTACCTTGAGAACCCCCATGGCACAGAGCTTGTTTGCATCCTCGGCTCCGGCTACGAGAAAGATAATCGGCATGCCCTCGAAACCTGGGTCGCCTACCGCCGTAATGACGTGTTCGAAAAGCGCCTGGAGGGCCGTAGCCCGCTGGACTTTCTGATCGAGAAGCTTGAAAGCTTATTGGCTAACTAAGTGCAGAAGGGGCCGAAAGGCCCCTTCATTGTTCTCCCCCTGGCAGCGGCGAGCGTGATCCATTCACCCGCCGAGCTGCGTTTGGATCAACGGTTCCACTGTCGGCAAAGCGCAACTTGAACATCCAGTCAGGCAGTTAAAGACCCGGATCAGCGTATTGGTTACTATCCAAGGCGCGAACCAGAGCACATTTTTTCTCCTGCCCGTTGATGGGCAATAGGGAGGTCGGGAGTACAGGGACAGTGGTAAAGAAGCAGTGCGTATTGGCCAGCTGGGTTGGCGGGAATGATCTCAAGGCAGTTGCAGGTGCTGAGGCAGGCCCGATTCTGGCGACGCTGAACACGGTGTCCTTCGATAGCGTCGAACTGCTCTGCTCATACCCCTCCGAGCTAGTGGAGCCCTACCTGGCCTGGCTGCGCCAGCAGGTCGATGTACCCATCACCGCGCATTACTTTTTCCTGTCTTCCCCCGTTCATTTCGGCGAGATCTACCAGGCCGCCAGTCAGCATTTAAAGCGGCTGAATACTTCCGCCAATCAGCTCTCCATTCTGCTCAGCCCTGGCGGTTCGCTATGAAGGGCATGCTTAGGCCAGCGGCTCTGCTCAGCCTAGGTTGGGGTAAGTGCAACGACTTCGGCTGCTCAGAAATTTCAGTCGCTTATGCTGGAGGGAGTAACGGTTACCGATATAAGGAGCGCGGTATGATACTGGAAAATGGGCACACTGAATTCTTCCCCGGGCGGTCTGGCAGGCTAGGCGTTACCTTGTGTAGAGGATGGGAATCGCCATATGGAACCGGCTTGGTCCTGCCGTTCAGTCTGACATCAGTAGAGCCTGGGCAGGACAGATGCTCTAGCCGTTCGCAGCTTTGGCGTGATGCGGATGGAGATTTATGGATGATCTCCTATCTCGAAGGGCCGTGCGAGTGGCTGGGCTGCTTTATGGGGCAAGACGTCAAGAGTGCTCAGGAGGCGCTTAGGGCTAACCGGGCGCGTGAGCTGCAGCCCCTTGATGCATACAGGATTCTGGCTGCAACAGATGGTCTCCCACGAGAGGAGATCGAGATCTTAGTGAGCGAAAAAGTTCGGTCAGCAGAATTTGAATGGGGGTACTTAGATTCACAGTTTTTATGGGGACGTGGGGAGCAAGAATTTTACCAAGTGTACAAATTTCGCGACGGATCAGCGCTGCGAGTCACTCACCCGGCTAGCGTGTTTTATGTGGGAATGAAGGTCATTGAGGCCTATATGGCGCCTAACCATAAGTAGGCCTATTGTGTCGGTTGGTGACGGCGGGGCTGGTCTCAAATAGGCCAGCCACCAGCATAGCTTCCACAGCCCGCTGGATCAGGTCTCGCGCTCCTTGGCGCAGCAGGTCGGTCAATGGCTTATTCATGGCGGCGTATCTGGCTGATTTGTTTGGCGACTAACAATCAACCAGATACGCCGCTTTTTTCAATTCCTCAAACACTACATTCAGTTATAACTCGTGCCGGGCGCATATACGTACAGCTGTAATCTTGCGTGTTATGCGGATTCATGTTTAATTACCCCTTGGGAGAATGGCGATGAAGATTGAATCGCCCCGGATTTCTTAGACACTTCCCAGGCTCAGTAAATGTCGCTTCTCAAACTCTACTGGTGACAGCTGGTTGTTGAAACCGTGTCGGCGTTTTGGGTTGTAAAACATCTCGATGTAGTCGAACACATCAGCGCGTGCGTCCTGCCTGGTGCTATAGATTTTTCGCCTGATCCGTTCCCGCTTCAGCAGCTGGAAAAAGCTTTCCGCTACTGCGTTGTCATGGCAATTGCCGCGCCGACACATGCTGCCAAGCAAGTTGTTGGCTTTCAGGAAGCTCTGCCAGTCGCCGCTGCTGAACTGGCTCCCCTGATCTGAGTGAATCATCACTTCCTGCTTTGGCTTACGCCGCCAAACTGCCATCAGCAACGCATCAATAGCCAGGTCGCTGGTCATCTGCGGTTTCATTGACCAACCGATTACCTGCCGCGAGAACAGATCGAGCACCACCGCCAAATACAACCAGCCCTCATAGGTGCGGATGAAGGTGATGTCCGTGACCCAGACCTTGTTGGGTTCGGTGACATTGAATCGGCGCTCCAGATGATTCGGTGAAGCCGCTGGAGGCTTACCACCATAGCGGCCCGGTCGGCGACGATACCCTGTCTGTGAGCGCAGCCCTTCCAAGCGCATCAGTCGAGCAACACGATGCTTGCCGCATGCTTCTCCAGGCTCACGCAGGTCGTCGTGGATTTTGCGGTAGCCGTACACACCGCCGCTCTCTAGCCACGCGTGCTTAATCAGTCCAAGCAGGCGTTGATCATCCTTGGCTCGTGCCGACTTCGGTTCAGCCAGCCACGCGTAGTAACCACTGGCATGTACTTTCAGCGTCAGGCACAGGCGGCGAACCGAATAGTCAGCGGATAGCTGGTTGATGAAGGCGTACTTCAGCCGCACTCCTTGGCAAAGTACGCGGCGGCCTTTTTTAGGATGTCTCGCTCTTCGGTCACGCGCTTGAGTTCGGTACGAAGACGACGCAGCTCAGCTTGCTGATCGTCCTCTTGCGCGCGCCGCTCTTGGGGCTTGCTGTAGCGCTTAACCCAGGCATACAGGCTGTGGGTCGACATGCCCAAACGAGCAGCTACCTCCGCCACTGGCAGACCTCGTTCGGTCACCTGTTTGACTGCTTCGATTTTGAATTCTTCGGGATAACGCGGGTTGCTCATGACTCCTCCTAGTGGGCCGTATTATGAGGCCTGGAGGTGTCTACGAAACTAGGGGCGATTCAGATTATGTTCAGCTGTCTTATCACTTGCTGCGTTTTCCATGGTCTGGATCGGGAGCTACGTTTGTGGGGTAAGGGCTGAGCTTCTGAATTCGGCTGAGTGCAGCGCGGCTGTTTTGAGCGTATGTGCGTCGCGCGATGAGCTAGTGCTCGTGCAGGTGGCAAGGGATGGCACTCCGTCAGAGGATGCGGCACGGTATAGGCACAGAATTGGCACAGCCCGAAATACAGCCAAAAACGGTGGCCAGGGCAGTGCTCGTCGCGTCTGACGGCCGACATCGGGAGGTTCGTGCAGGAGTGGGCCAGCACGAGATTTGAATCGGCTTGAGCTTTATAAAAAAGTTTATAAAACAAAGAGATATGGCGCACCAGGCGGGATTCGAACCCACGACCCCCGCCTTCGGAGGGCGGTACTCTATCCAGCTGAGCTACTGGTGCGTATGTGTTGCGGCGGTCTATTTGACCATTAGCTGACACCCTTCTCAACTCGATGAGTATTGCCTTCGGAGGGCAGTACTCTATCCAGCTGAGCTACTGGTGCGTTGCGGGGCGCAATCATACGCATGTCCGCCGAAGGCGTCCATGCTGGAGAGTGCTTTCGAAA
>Ga0233386_1000053_pt1 | contig 43134 bp, 29 predicted proteins | sample ElkDunMinimDraft_17_FD_191544 | JGI IMG/M metagenome (GOLD analysis project Ga0233386, IMG submission 191544) | Fecal eukaryotic communites from dung pellets of Tule Elk in California, USA - Elk Dung G4 | ecosystem: Host-associated > Mammals > Digestive system > Large intestine > Fecal | place...
CCCCCGCCGGAATTTATTTCCATTGGGAAAAATCATCTTCGTAACCGGCGCGGGCTATGCCCGCGCCGGCCCCGATACCCGGGGGGGCGCTTTGCGCCCCCCCGGGCTCTGATGATTTTATCCAAGTCCCGCGGCGGCGGAGCCGCCGCGGGAATTAGCCCCGCGCGCGCTCTGCGCGCGCGGGGTGAATGGAAATAAATTCAATTGGGGGCGGGCTCTGCCCGCCCCCCGCCGGAATTTATTTCCATTAGCTAAAATATCCCAAATAATTTTTTTTTACTTTATAATCCGAGAATCTCACCCAAATACCATCTGAGTTTTGGGACCAATCTTTCATAATTCCCTCGCTCCGGCCGGCCCGGCTTTGCCGGGCCGGCCTCCGCGTACCCCGCGGCGGCGAAGCCGCCGCGGGGCTCGAATTTTAGGTCTTTTAACTCCTTTTATTCTTAGGTTTAACGGGAATGTTGCCGCCTTAATTAAAATAATATCAATGTCAGGTTGGTAAGATTTGAACTTACACTATTTTACACCCAAAGTAAATGCCTTACCAGATTAGGCTACAACCTGATTATATAATTATCCCGCCCCAATTGGGAGCGGGCTTAGCTCGCTCCCAATTTATTGGGGGGCTACGCCCCCCCGGGGGTCGACTCCCGGGCGCGCTTTTTAGTCGCGCGCCCGGGTATCAAATATTTTTCTCAGTCACCGGGGCGCTTTGCGCCCCCGGGACCGCTTTTTCAGGGGGCCGCGCAGCGCGCGGCCCCCCTTACCGCCGGTCCTTCGTCAATTTATTAACGGGACTTGAATTAAACCCATCCTAGAAGGCAGATAAAATTATTCCATGTTACCGGGCGGGTTACACCCGCCCCTTATTTAATTCTAATACCCGGGCCGTCGGGCCCAGGGGGCGGCTAAGCCGCCCCCATTATCCCGCCTTTATAAAAGGCGGGTCTGCGGGCCGGGGGCCTTTGGCCCCCGGCCCGCTGCCCGCCCGGGGGCGCTTCAGGAAAGCGCCCCCGGGCGGGTCTTATAAATTGGAGTTACCGAGACTCGAACTCGGACTACTCGTATGCAAAACGAGCCCTCTACCATTTAAGGGATAACCCCTATTCTCAAAGGGGGGTGGGCTATGCCCCCCCCAAGTAATTTGCACAAGTTCTACTCGAGGATCAACTGTGGGTATGGGTTTTTCGTCTGCCCACACCCCATTTATCAAATAATTTATGCTCGCCGAGACATAAATTATTTCCTCGCCCGCGCGGGCTACGCCCGCACCTCCGATACCCCGCGCGCTTCGCGCGCGGGCCCAAGGGAGTACCGAAGGTTCTCCCTTCGGAGCACCGGGGGCCGCGCAGCGGCCCCCGGTTCACCTCACGCCGCGCGGCGCGAGGAGCTCCGGCGGCGGCTAGCCGCCGCCGGGGCTACCTTAGAAATCGGCTTCGCCAATTTCTTCGACGCTCCGGGGGCCGCGCAGCGGCCCCCGGTTCACCTCACGCCGCGCTCCGCGCGGCGTGAGGAGCGTCGGCCGCGCAGCGGCCGATGCAAGGAGGGGGGCTTCGCCCCCCTTTCGGGGCTTCGCCCTTCCTCGCTCTTTTTATGATTCCGGGTTAAGGTCTTCCTTTGGGCTCCGATGCGGGGCTGGTGGATACACTCTTATAAAAGCCCCCGGCCGGGGCCTTTGGCCCCCGGCTGGGGGTCGGGGGCCGCGCGCTTCGCGCGCGGCCCGTCGTGGCTTGACCTGAAGCTTTTATAGCTTATATGTAGCACCTGTGGCTCTATCACAGGGGGGCCGCCAAAGGCGGCCCCCTCGGGATGAGGGGGCGGGGTTCGCCCGCCCCCAAATCACAGGAATTAATTGTTACTTATATAATTATGTTATCATTGATAACAAACAATATTATTCGTTAAAATGGTAACAGTGCTAACTGTGTTAACCTTTTTCAAAACCCGGGGGGCGTGGTCCCCGGCGGCGGGCGCAGCCCACCGCCGGCCCGTGGAGAAATAGGGATATACAGAATTTGAGGAGTCTGAAAACTTTGTCAATTTATTAGAGGGCCTGGTCGCCCGCGCGCAGCCTGGGCGCCCGCGCGCTCAGGCTGCGCGCGGGCCCACGGGGCGGCGCAGCCGCCCCGTCACCCCCCCAAATAAATCGGCTTCGCCGATTTATTTTTGGGGCCTGCGGCCGCGCGCGAAGCGCGCGGCCGCGACCCCCTGCCGCGCAGGGGCCAAAGGCCCCTGCGCGGCAGGGGCCTTAAAATTTATAAATAATCTGAGGTCGTAGGGATTTGAACCCTAATAATACCGATTAAAAGTCGGGAACTTTACCGATTAAGTTACAACCTCTTAATTCATTACTTATATAAAAACAATAAAGATCCTAAGGCTCTGTTCTTAGACTCTAAGACACAGGGAAACTTATTTCTTTGCTCCCGGCGCGGGCATAGCCCGCGCCGGGTCCAATTCCCGGGCGCGCTTCGCGCGCCCGGGAATTGGGAAAAATCATCTCCGATGCTTCTGTTGCAAGCCACAAAGTCTTATAAGGTCCTTCGCCCGCCCGGACAAAGTCAATTTATTTAGGCCTAGCCGCCCGCGCGCGGAGCGCGCGGGCGGCCCAGCCCGCGCGCGGAGCGCGCGGGCCCACGGGGCGGCGAAGCCGCCCCGTCACCCCCTCAATAAATTGACAAGGTCAATTTATTATTGGGGCCTGAAAATCTTTTATGGAACTTTACTTATAATTATAAGTAAGTACTTAATTTTATTTAGACCAACTAGCATAATTGGTAATGCGATAGATTGCAAATCTTCCAGATAAGTGTTCGATTCACTTGTTGGTCTATTTTTAAACTCTAGCCGAGGGGTGGGCTGACCCCGAGGTGTTCCCCCCCGGGGAAAGCCTCAATTGGGGCCTTCGGCCCCGGAGACAAAGACCCCCGGGGGCAAAGCCCCCGGGGGAATTAGTCCCGGCGCTCCTTTTTGGGGGCTTTAAGACGTGGAAGAATCTATTTTAGAGGGGCCGAATGGGGGCGGACGTAGCCCGCCCCCAACTCAGGATTAAACCCCTGGCCGCCCGCGCGCTCCGCGCGCGGGCCTATTATTAATTTAATAATATATAATTTTATAAGTAATAAATATGTAATTAATAAAATTATAAGAGGCGAATACTGATTGGCCAATGAGCGAGCTGTAAACTCGTGAGCCACGTGCTCTTTGTTATTAAACAGGTAATGTCAGAGAGCCCGAAGAGGGGGGCAAGCCCCCTCTTTGGGTCAAAAAAGCCCCGAGGGGGGGCCGCAACGCGGCCCCCCCTCGGGGTAACGGGGCGGGGCCCTCTGGGCCCCGCCCCGTGGCCCCTCAACCCCCAACTTGTTGGGGGTTGAGGGGTGAGGGGGCCGCTGCGCGGCCCCCTGGCCCCGAGGGGGGGCTACGCCCCCCCTCGGGGTGAGGGCGCGGCAGAGCCGCGCCCTGGCCCCTCACCCCTCAATAAATTGAGGGGTGAGGGGCATTTTGACCCAAAAAAATTATCTTTGATAATTTTTGGGGCTAAAATCCCGAGGGGGGGCTACGCCCCCCCTCGGGTATTTTGACCCGCACGCCCGCGCGCTCCGCGCGCGGGCGCGGGGCTAAAATCCCCCGGGCCCCTGCGGGGCCCGGGGGTATTTTGACCCAAAGAGGGGGGGTCGCTTCGCGACCCCCCTCTTTGGGGCTAAAATCCCCGAGGGGGGTCGCGTAGCGACCCCCCTCGGGGGATTTTGACCCTGCCCGCGCTTCGCGCGGGCAGGGGCTAAAAGGGTAGGAAATATAGATTTATTTAGATATTACATAAGCATATTTTCTATATAAGTAATAAACAAATAAGGGGAGATTACTGATTGGTCAGTGAGCGAGCTGTAAACTCGTGAGCCACGTGCTCTTTGTAGGTTCGAGTCCTGCTCTCCTCAATATTATAAACATTTTTTATTTAGTATTAGTAATTATTTGCTTCTCTATTATAATAGATACTAACAAGATTCACCACGTGAAGGTTAATAACAAGAATCTCATGAGAGGGGGGTTTTAATTTTTTTTAAGAGCTGAGGGCGGCCGCCGGCCGCCCTTGGCAAGGGGCGCTACGCGCCCCTCGCCTCCTAAAATAAATCGGTGAAGCCGATTTATTCAAGGGGGTACCAGGCGGGGGCGTAGCCCCCGCCTGGAGCCTCCGGCCGCCCGCGCTGTGCGCGGGCGGCCGGGGGCCCGGGGCGGGAGCGTAGCTCCCGCCCCACGCCTCTTTAATAAATTGACGAAGGACCGGCGGCAGCGCCGCCCAGGACGAAGTCAATTTCTTGAGGGGGCCGCGTAGCGGCCCCTCAATACCACTTGGGCAGCGACGGGCGCAGCCCGGCGTGGCTAATCCTGTATTTAAATCAATTATCCATAACATTTTGGAAAATCCTTTTGATTTAAATCATAAAACCCCTGCAGAAAATCGGTCAATAAAGGACATAAGAGCGATCTCGGGGCCGCGCTCCGCGCGCCCGGGGAAAGTTTTTGAAAAGGTTGCCATTGATGTCATTCATGTCATTGACTGGTTTTCTACACCAAACTATTAGTATTTTTGAAAATAAAAAAAATGAGAAGCCAGATAAAAATAAAAGTATATAAAGGGTATAGAGAGAGGAGGGGGGCCGAGGTATAATATTATACCTCGGCCCGAAGAATAGATTTAATATTTAGTATTAATTAAGATTAATTTTAGATGTTAAAGGATCCTTAGTAAATTTAAGGGCTCCTTTGGCAAATTCATATACAAATCCAATTGTAAGAATGATTAAGAATAAAATTACAATCCAGAATCCCATTGTTGAGATCTCATATAAAGATACAGCAAATGGAAATAAAAATAAAACTTCTAAATCAAATACAATAAATAGAATAGCAACTAAATAGAATTGAACACTAAATTTTTGTCTAGCATCACCAAGAGGTGTAAACCCACATTCGTAAGGTGATACTTTTTCACTGTAAGGTTTATTAATAGCTAACAATTGATTAACAATTAGTAAAACTAAAGTTAATACAGGAATAAATAAAATAAAAAATGTTAATGTACTCATTACCAATAAAATAGATTTAAAGTGATTAGGTGAACACTGTTTAATAATGGTGTTGGGTTAATAATAAAGAAAATTAATAGAAGAGTAATTGTAGCAATTACTAAACTACTTGAAGTTGTTAATTCTCCTGACGCCAATAGGGGTTGAGCTACACCTGAACCTTTATTTGTTTCAACAGTTTCTGTAACATTTAAAGGTGAGGCCCGCTCCGCGGGCTGAGCCAGTGTAGGCGCCGCAGGCGCTGGCGCGGGATCAAAATGAATTACTTTAATAACTCTTAGATAATATGCCGCACTAACAACACTTACTAAAATTGCTACAAAGGCTAAGAAGAAATTTCCATTATGTGTTGCTGCATATAAAACCATCTGTTTACCAAAGAATCCTACTAATGGAGGGATTCCCGCCATAGAGAATAAACAAATCGCAAAACTTAATCCAAGTAAAGGATTTACTTTAAATTGACCTTTTAATTGGTTAATATATTGAATTGGTGAATAAATTGATAATCCTTTAGTTTGTAATAAATAACCAAATGCAACTAAAATAAAGAATACATTAATGTTAGTTAATGTATATTGGATCAGGTAAAATAAAAATGATTCTACAGATTCTTCATTATTAATAGCTAAGGCTAAAAGTAAAAACCCTACATGAGAAATTGTACTATATGTTAATAATCGTTTAATTCTATATTGAGCTAATCCTCCGATTGTACCAACTAATAATGATAATAATGAACTAATTAATAATAAATAAGTCCATGAAGACCAATTAGCTAATTGTGTAAATCCTTGGAATTCTAAAATAAACACTAAGAAAGAAATTTTTGGCATTGTTGTTAACCAAGTTGTTACTACAGTTGGTACACCATCATATACATCTGGGGCCCAGTTATGGAATGGAGCCGCAGATACTTTGAATAGTAAACCTACAACAATCAATAGCACACTAATTTCAATAGCAGTGTTTGCTGTTGTTGTAGAACATAACATATATAGTCCCTCAAAACTTGTTAGCCCTGTGAAACCATATAATAAACTACTTCCTAATAAAATTAAAGCTGAAGATAAACTTCCTAATAAGAAATATTTTAATCCTGCTGCTGTAGCAGATTCTGACTCTCTATAAATAGTAGCTAAAAGATACACAGCAAAACTTTGTAATTCAATAGATAAAAACATAGAAACTAAATCACTACTTGAGATTAAACTACTCATACCTAATACAGAAAATAAAGCAATAAGAGGATATTCAGCTAATTCTGATAATCCTTTACCCTTATTTACTAAAGTTGAATTTAACCCATTAGATGGTAGAGTATGTGCTCCACTTGCTCTTGAACTTAATAAAAGTACTAAAGCTCCTACTAAATAGATAAATACATCAATACTTTGAGTAATCGTTGTAACTTGAAATAATCCACCGAATACTCCTACTCCTGAACCAATTAAATCAATATAAAGTAAATTATATGATAATAATGCAGAAAATAATAATAGGATAATTGTGATTCGGTTAAAATAAATCGCAGGAATTCGAAGGGAAAATAGGGCAATCGCTAAAATCATGGTTAATACACCGAATAAAACCATTACTCACTTAACAACTAGGCCAAATAGGTTATATGAAACTTAACTCCGAACCGGTCCCCTAGAAAATTTATCGGATAAGTTGGGGGCGGGCGGAAAATCGCCCGCCCCCTCCGAAATTTAATTTATTGGATAAAGCTCTTCGTGTTCAAACATTAAATACCATTCTAGCCCGCGTGTTATATGCCGGGCTAGCATAGTGGGCCAGCACTGCTGGCCCCTAATTAATATTTTAAACCCGTTTTTTATAAAAAACGGGTCCTGGGCCGGCTACACCGCCCCCGGGACCCAATTGGGGCGGGCGATTTCCGCCCGCCCCTTTTAGCCCCAAAGAGGGGGGTCGCGAAGCGACCCCCCCTCTTTGGGTCAAAATACCCCCGGGCCCCGCAGGGGCCCGGGGGATTTTAGCCCCGCGCCCGCGCGCGTAGCGCGCGGGCGTGCGGGTCAAAAGACCCGAGGGGGGGTCGCGAAGCGACCCCCCCTCGGGATTTTAGCCCCAAAAATTATCAAAGATAATTTTTTTGGGTCAAAATACCCGAGGGGGGGCGTAGCCCCCCCTCGGGATTTTAGCCCCAAAGAGGGGGGTCGCGAAGCGACCCCCCCTCTTTGGGTCAAAATACCCCCGGGCCCCGCAGGGGCCCGGGGGATTTTAGCCCCGCGCGCGCGAAGCGCGCGCGGGTCAAAATACCCTCGACGGCTCCGCCGTCGAGGGATTTTAGGAAAATCATCTCCGATGATTTTCTCAAAGTCCCGCGGGGGCGTAGCCCCCGCGGGTCTTTGGCCCGCGGGCTACGCCCGCGGGACAAAAGGATAAATTATATTCTTCGAATATAATTTCTCCAGGCACCGCGCGGGGGCCAAAGGCTCCCGCGCGGTGCTAGCCCCGGGGGGCGAAGCCCCCCGGTGGCCAAGACCCGGGGCCCGAAGGGCCCCGGGAATTTAGCAATAAAGTTGCTAAAAAGGGGATTACGTCTAAGTTAAAAACTCTGGGCAATTATCGGGTATTTGTTTTAAACCCCGCCCGGGCGGGCTTCGCCCGCCCGGGCGGGTTAACGAACCGGGGCTAAAGGCCCCCGGCCGTGGACCAAAAATGATTATTAACTAAAGATTTGTGGGTGGCATTAAGACCCCCGATATTCAGGTCAACTCGTAAACCTATTACTTATAACAATAAATCCATTTTTAAATTGATTGTATTGACCTTTGGACCCGCGCGCGGAGCGCGCGGGCCCAAGACCCGCGGCGGCGGAGCCGCCGCGGGAATTGGACTAAAAAAATTCTACCATCCGGGGGCGCTTCGCCCTTTTTGGGGTGGTAGGGAGAGGGCCGCGCTTTTCATTAAAATGAAATATTTAAATTATCACGCGTGATAATTTAAAATTCGCGCGGACCCGCCCTAAGCCCGGAGGGGGCTTGCCCCCTCGGGTATTACCCTCGGGGGAAAGACTTTGCCTCTAAACCCCAGTATCCAAGGAGGCTAGGGGCGCGTAGCGCCCCTTGCCAAGGGCGGCCTGCGGCCGCCCTCGGCTTTGCCTTTCTTGTCGGCGCGCTTCGCGCGCGGGCTCGAATATGGGGGCCAGCAGAGCTGGCCCCCATATTCAGCACCGGCGGCGCTACGCGCCGCCGGGGTATCGGCCGGGCGGCTACGCCGCCCGGGGCGAAGGGATATTGATAAGAATCATTTTTAGCCCCGCGCGCGCTTTGCGCGCGCGGGGTGAAATGGAAAATCATCTCCGATGATTTTCTCCGATGGCCCGCGCGCGGAGCGCGCGGGCGACCGGGCCCTTTAATAAATTGACAAAGGACCGGCGGCGCTACGCGCCGCCGGGCTATTAACCGGGCGGCAAGCCGCCCGCGGGCGGACAGGGGATCAAAATATCCCCTGGTCCGGCGGGGGGCGGGCAGAGCCCGCCCCCAATTTAATTGACTGTTTAGTTTCCCATTAATTAAAAACCCCCCTCAATTTCTTGAGGGGGTGGCGGTAAGGGGGGCGGCTTCGCCGCCCCCGCAGCCCCCGGGCCGCTACGCGGCCCGGGTTCCGGGGGGCCGCGCGTCGCGCGGCCCCCCGAGGTACTTATAGAATCTACCACGAAAAGGTAAGTCAAATTAGATTCCAAGGGGGGTTTGATATTTTATTTAAAAAGGCCGCCCGGGCGCGCTTCAGGAAAGCGCGCCGGGCGGGTAGCGGGCCGGGGGCCTTCGGCCCCCGGCCGCAGGCCGCCTTTATAAAAGGCGGCTAATGAGGCGGCTAGGCCCCCCAATTAATTAAATAAATGTTCAAGTTAATAATTAAGATTGAAGAGGTAATGAATTTACAGTATGGAACGAAGGAGGGCTAGTTAATGACCACTCTAAAGTTGTAGCTGTAGAAGTAGCTCCGATTGCTCGTGAACTACTAAAGAATTGAGGAACATACCAATAGTTATTGGCTAAGTTGTATTCTTGTCGAGCTAATAAATCATATAAAGTATATAGGAATACTAATGAAGCAACAATAGAAATAATTGATCCGTAACTAGATACTAAGTTCCAACCTGAATATGCATCTGGGTAATCTGGGATTCTTCGAGGCATTCCTGCTAGCAAATTGGTTATTTATCATTATTATTTAATGGAATACTGCTGAAGATCTTGCCTTTGAATGGTTTATTTGAGTTAAGATACTTTTTCAAAGTATCATATCCCATGCTTAGATCTTTTTTAACAGATAAAGAGCCGAGGGCGGCCGGAGGCCGCCCATGGTAAAGGGGGCGCTACGCGCCCCCTTCGCTTTCATACTCTTTAATTAATTCCATAGTAAGTGCGTCATATACATACACACCTTTTCTCATTTTGTTCAATGTTTCCTTTGCCCCCCGGCGCGGTCTATGCCCGCGCCGGGGTCCAATACCCGGGCGCGCGGAGCGCGCCCGGGAATTGAATGAGTTTTACCCCACATAGGATTATTTGAACCATGTTTATCTTTATACATTTGTTCAATGAATTCAGGAGATTTCTCTCTACCATACATTGGATTTAATTCTCCATGACGCGGGGCCGCTACGCGGCCCCGCGGCCCTGGACCCGGGGGGCCGAAGGCCCCCCGGGTACCAATTTTTGATAGTTTCATTCTTGTTAATTGGGGCGGGCTCTGCCCGCCCCTATTAACGAAGGGGCCGCCAAAGGCGGCCCCAATGTTAAAGTATCAAGATTATGAGTTTTACCCCAGAAAGGATTTAACTCTCCACTAAATAATTCACTAAGTAATTGTTTAGTTTCTTCTGATAATGATTTACCCATTCTTAAACTTGCTAATAATGCTTTAGTTTCATCTGAGTGTTTAAACCCTAATGAAGATCCTGCAGTAGGATTAAGATTAAGAACTGGTTTTAAGAGATCAATATAATATTGTTCTCTGCTTAATAAATCAGTTTTAATATGATCACTTGGTTCTACTAACTCTAGAATTAGAACAGTAAAATTGTTATGACCATATTTCATAATAGAGTTTGAAATATATCGTCCATCAATTAATTTTGAAGGGCTATAATACGAATATAATCTTCGTTTCAAATCAATACTACTACCAACATATTGTTTACCATTAACAAGGTTATGAAGTAAATAAATACCTGATTTCTTATTGAATTCTGATACAATAAGAGATTTATCATCTAACATATTATTGTAGATTTTAACGGGACAAAAAGACAAGTTATCCGCAGTAATAGAGAATAATTGTTTTAGATTTTTATCCACTTTGATGTTAATCATGTTTAATTGATTATCTTCCTTTTTTTTGTTTTTTATATTGGAAAATATCAAGACAAATGAGAAAATGATAAATAAGTTCCATACTTTTCAGTATAGACCGGACTATATCTTCACCCGTTTATGGTTAACGGGGCATCACGTGTAGTCTCTGAGAACCCAAATAGATTATTTGGTTTCCTGCTGATTATCCATTGTAGTATACAACCACGAGGAATCTCGTGGTCACTCATCGATTCCGGCGGGGGGCGGGCAGAGCCCGCCCCCAATTAAATCGAGAGCTCAAGATTGTTACCCTTAAGGTACTTGAGTCTTTACCCCCGCGCGGAGCGCGGGGGCAATATGCGGGGCGGCAGAGCCACCCCGCAAATTAGGAATTTCCAGCATATAGTGATGTACTTATGAAATATTACTATTCCAATAGGCCTAGCTAAATTGACCTAGCATATGTTGAGGGAAGAATGTTAGGTTACATTAATATTAACCAGGATTTTCCTGGCCCGGTTCCCACCGGCCATGTCTCTCACCATGGATTGGACTATATCTTATTATTTAATATTGCTTAAATAATTCCTTCAAATAGTCTCTAAGGAACCTACTCCCCTATTGGTTTGGTTTCCTGCTGATTGTCTATTGTAATATACTTAAGATTGTCACCATTAAGGTACTTAAGTCTTTACCCCCGCGCGCGGAGCGCGCGGGGATAATATGCGGGGCGGCGGAGCCGCCCCGCAAATTAAGAGTTTCTAGCATATAGAAGGATGTTTACGAATGACTTTATTACCATTCGGGGGCTAATTAACATAAATACCTCAACATAATGTATTATTGAATTTAGGATAGGGTCGGGCGGAGGGATTATTTACTATAAATAGTCCAATTTACACCTTTAATTAAGATGGGTTTATTTGTATCTTTATTTTGTGAGATTTTCTCAAAACGTACTTTAAAATGTAATCTAGCTGCATTGATAGAAGGGAATTCTAATCTCTCCCCAAGTTCACTAATCATAATAATTTTAATACCATTAATTCCATATTGAGGTGCCAATACTCCTTTTTTGTTTTTATTATGATGTACATTTTTAGCAAAGTATTTTTTTAAACTAATACTTGTTAGTTCTTTTTGAGATTCACTAACTTCGACTCCAAATCTAGGGTGAAGTTCTGCTGAATGAATCTTTTTAAGTTTCGCAATAGTCTCATCATTATGTTTAAACCCTTGTGATGATCCTGCTAGTTTTAGAATATTATACTCAGGTTGATAGAAATCCAGATAGTATTGTTCTAAACCTAAACAAGTGTTTTCATCCTGTTTACAAAATTGTAATACTAAGAATACAAAATTACTAGTTCCATATTTTGAAATAGCTCTATACAAAGGTAGATTAGATTTATTTACATTATACATATGAATTCTAAATCGTCTTGCTAGATTTACACTACTACCAACATATTGTTTTCCATTAGATAGATTAAAAAACATATAGATACCTGCTTTGTCTTTCAAATAAGATAAAATTTCAATTTTAGATGATTTAATATCGAAAAATTTGTTTTCACATGGAATTCTTGCCAACTTGTTAAAGTTAGCTTTATTTTTATTTTTCCTCGGATCAGGGAGTTTTCCATTTGGTAAACTATTTAATTCTGTTTCTAGTGTTTCTAGCCACGAGGCTAGATTGATATCATTAGAATCATTGTCTGTTAATTCTTTATCTGGTTTTGTATTAGAATTATCTGTATTGGAATTAGATTTGGTATTTACTAAATTATTAGAATATTTTAAGAAGTCTATATCATTAACCCCAATGAATAGACTCCAAAAATGGATTTGTCCTAATAATTCATTGTAAGTTTTACCTGTAATTTTACCAATCCAATAATAGAAAGCAGCGAATAAAGCGAAGACAGCTCCCATAGATAATACGTAATGGAAATGAGCAACTACATAGTATGTATCATGTAAAGCTACATCCATAGAAGCATTAGCAAGCATTACACCAGTTACTCACGATTAATATGACTTTCATCATAATTATTATTAAGATTTTAAACCTCGCAGCTCCCCGACGGAGTCGGGGGAGGGGGAAAGGGGGGCCGGCGGGCAAATCCCGCCGGCCCCCATCAAGGTTAAAGTCCTTGGAATACTTTGGACTATATTTAGTCAATTAAATCAAGATTATGATAACTAAAAATAAACCGGTTGTTATATACTTTACCTGTTTTACAATAATTTTTAATTGTATCATGAGAAATATTGAGAGCTTTTTGAGCTTCCAATACCCCATCATATTTAGCCAATAAAATTGAATCAGGATCAAATACATAAATAGCTTTTCGAATGTTTTTACATTCGATAATTGTTTGGATTAAATTCTTGTATTCATCTGTACTATGATCTTGGATAATAGGGAAATCTGAATCTTTAATTAGATTATTTGTGATATACCAATTACCTCTAAATAAATCCCTCGCCTGCGCGGCTACGCCCGCGCCCCCGATACCCCGCGCGCTTCGCGCGCGGGGCTGAGAATCAATAAATTTTTTAATTGATTGATTATTACTTTGAATTAATTTAGAAAACAAAGTGATAGAAGAAAAAATACAAGTTAATTCTTTATATTCATTATATAAATATACAGAACCAAGAGATTTGGATAAAGCAATCTTAGCTAAAGTCTCAGCAGTATGTGTTTTCCCAAAGAAAGGATTTTTTTCTTTAATTATAGATTTAGAAATCCTTTCTTTAGTTGACTCTGCGTGTACTCTTAAAATAGCGGATTGACTCATTAATTTAAGACTTTCAGGCGTATGTTTATAGCCTAATGAATTAAAAGCATATTTTAATACATTATAATTTGGATTAAGAGTATTAATCCAAAATTGTTCTCGTCCTTGTAATTCAGAGATAGAACAATATTCCACAATCATTAAAGAAAATGGTTTATAATCATATTTTAATAAAGCCTTACAGATAATCATGTTTTTATTCTTAGGATGATTAAGATTAGCAAAGGAAAAATAGGATGACATTCTTCTAGCAAGATTGCTAGAAGATCCTACATAATAAGAATTATTGATGGTGTTATATAAAATATAAACACCAGCTTTTGATCGATTTTCAGAAATAATGTCATATTTCTTTTTTTGGAAATCGATGTAAACCTTAGCAGGTTTAATTAAAAAAAATAAGTAAGTTGACCATACTTATATTAATTAATCTTTAAAAATAATAGATTATGCTTCTAATCTTAATTAACTAACTATAATAGTAAACAATGATGTAAATTCCGTGACCCCCCCCAAATTTTTGATTGAGTTATGTTTTTATCTTCTTAATAATAAAATCGTGTGGACTATCTCTTAATTTTGAACAAACCTTCTTCGTAAGAAAAAGAGGCCCCGGGCCGCTTTGCGGCCCGGGCTAAGACGGCCGCGCGGGGCGCGGCTGTCTAGGTCAAAATTGTCGCGTGTAGTCTCTGAGGAACCCAAATATTATATTATTTGGTATCCTGCTGATTGTCCATTGTAATATCCCTGTCATTGTAACCATTTAGGTAGACAGGGCTTTAGGAGTTTCCAGCATACAGCGAGCAACTAGAAATTATTTTTAATTTCAAGGTCTAACGTTAAACCTCCAATTGTGAATAATGCTAAGAATCCTAAAGCGAATAACATAGGAGTTGTAAATCGGATACTTCCTCCATAAAGAGTAGCAAGCCATGAGAAAATTTTAATACCAGTAGGTACTGCAATAATCATTGTAGCAGCTGTGAAGTATGCTCTTGTATCAACATCTAATCCTACAGTATACATGTGATGCGACCAAACGATGAAACCTAAAACACCAATTGATAACATTGCGTAGCGAATCCTTAATATTAGACCTACCCAAAACTTGAAATTATATTGTACCGACCTCCTCCACCTAATCATATTAATAAAATATTATTTAATAAACTCTCCCTGAATTCATTCTTGTTTTTAATTCTCTAATTTTATCTAAATCCTCAGATTTGATAATTTTTTCAGATTTTGGGATTCCTCCCTGGGACTCCCCTTCTTGCAGGGAGTCTATAACAATTAATAAAGCTTGTCTAAAATCATTATAATCTAATTGTTTTACATTTTCTAAAGGATACTTATCAAAATGTGTAATTACATTATTAATAATATCTTTAAAATTTTGAATAACAAAATCACATCGGGGAGTCGATAAATTGGATCTTAAATATACATTTCCTGAATTGAAGAAATTAATAAATAATTTAAGTAAATCAGAATCTTTACTATGTTGAGCTACATGAACTCTGAATTCAATTTTATTATTTTTTCGAATATTAATAGAAAATCCACCATCCCCTGCCACAAATCCTGATACCCAATTAGGATCTAGAGTAAGAGGCAATTTAATTTTAGGTCTCTCTACTACTTCAATATTAGGAAAATATTTAGTTACTTTAGAAGATGGACCGCAATTAATTGCGGCATAATAAGTTAAGATAGTAGAGAATCCCTTAAACATAAGATGTTCTTTAGTTGATTTCATATTAACTACTTTAGACCAAAGGAGAAAATCTTCTCCTTTTTTACTAATTAGTGAGTATTTAGAGAAATGAGGGATAATTACTTCAAGTAATTCCTCATTTTTAGTTACTCTATATACACATCTATTTAAATGAGGTCTAGTAAAGACAGACCCTACCCCAAAAAAAGATTTAATAGAATATAAGATATTTACATCTTTAAGATGTAAATTAATTTCAAATGAAGTTCGTACTCTCCATTTTGATGGTTCTGTAATTTCAATAATTACAGAAAAACATCCTTCAGCATCTGTAAATCCAGTAACCCATTGAGGATGTAAAGTATAAGTTGGATTATTTTTGATTAATGTTTTCATATTTTATTTATAATTATTCGCTTCTTAAATAGAGAACCCAAGAATATCTTCTTGGCATTAATTTGGTAAGACAAATTAATTGGGTATGGCAAAAGAATTTTTGCCATACTTATATAATAAAATTATTTAAGAATAAAATCTAATGATTAGGTTGAATTTAATACTGTTATATAAATAAGTTTAATTTGGGCCGGGTTTTTCTGTATCCCGAGAATAGTCTAAATTATTAAGGCTGGACTCTATCTTTATCGTTATTTTAATTAAACGATATTTCACTTGTAGTCTCTGAGGAATCTACTAATATCTTTTTTTAGTTTCCTGCTGATTGTTCATTGTTACATCCTAATCATTGTAACCATTTAGGTAGATTAGGTTTTAGAAGATTCCAGCATATAGTGAAATCCAAATTATTTAATAAATAATAGGGGCCTATTTGACCATTCCAAGATACGATATTTTATAAAAAATATTTGGACTGTCTCTTTTTCTACTTGTCTAGATTGTTGGTAGCTTCCCACCGTTCCTCAAACCTTAAAAAATTTTTTCCCAAAGGCGAATCAATTGGTGCTGAAAGAGCCCCAATTGACGATAAATAATAGAAATGTTTTGCCATACCAAATTTCTTGTTTTTGGCAGAAACACAACTATTCCAGTGAAAATAGTTATTAATAATATCGATAATTTCACTTTTTTTAGAGATTGTCCATTTGAAAGCCGTTTTATCTTTATTAGCAGAATAAACTTTACCTCCATATACAGATTCTAAAATATCTAATAAATATCGACTTTTTTGAGAAACAGTAATAAAAACTTGCATTGATTTTTTGTTATAGTAAATACTACCATCTGTATCAAATAACCCTGAAAGATATGCACTAGAATATAAAAGTTCTACTGGTTGTAAAAAATCTACATTATAGATTTTACAAAGTTTTTCAAGCTGTGCTAATCTTACAGGATTAATAATTAAACTATTCACATCACTAATTACTTGTAGAATACCCGCCTTATGGTGTAGTCGGTAACGAATAGCTTTAGCGTGTGAAGTTGCTTTGACAGAACCTCCATATCGTTGTTTAATTTTATATAAACAAGCAATATCTCGAGGTTCCATAACAATAGAAAGTTCTACATATCCCTTTTTAGATACATAGAAATTCCCATCTCCATCAATGATTCCCGCAATCCATTGACGATCCTTAAGATCAGAATCGTCTTTCTCTAAAGTTAAACAAGCAGAAAACATACATACAGTCTCTGAGGTTCCTACTTGCATGCTTGGATCAATCATAAATGAATGAGAGATCAACTGTGCGTTGGTTACCTGCGGATTAAAAAGTACTGAGTGGATTATTACTAGAATAATTAATGCTTTAATTAAGAACATTAATTGAATATTCTTAGTACCAAACAGAATAACCTTTCCTTCCTGCATATAGTATGTTGCGATATAGTAATATCGAGAAATAATATTACTACAAGGGCCATCTTGACCAAAAATTGGTTTACCACAGAAAGTAGATACTACATGACTAATAATTCCGAATCCAGGAATAATTAAAATATATACCTCTGGATGACCAAAAAACCCACTCCTTCATATCTTAAAATTTTTCACCTTATTTAAGATACATGTATCATCTCTACCTCAGTGTCCCCTCTTTTGAGTTTAACTTTGGTTTCATTGATGACCTTGTGCCAAATAATTATTTGGGAAGGAACCGACTGTACATTAAGCACCATTTCAGGTACCCACTAATGACCCAGTCTGTAGCGATTACTTAGATAACCGACGGTCTGACTTTAGGAAGTTTTGACCGTTTTCATTAGTGTCGCCAAACAAATTATAAAAATTATTTGTTTTCAATCCCGGTAAGGACTGACTGATTATATATAATTTTCTTCTAAGAGTTATTATTATATAGTATTAATCAGGACTAGAGTTATGATATATTATTCATAATAATATTTGTTGTTTCAAGTCTTTAATTTGGTATTACTCTTTAATAATTAATACGGAATACCAGCCGTATAATCAGAGACACTTGCTTTAACAACTTCATGACTTGCGTCAAACCATACTCTTTATTCCTGTTATTTTATTACTTACTTTATTGTTTAATTTATTTATTGTTTAATTTATTTACTTTTTCGTCTTGTATTATTTACTTTAGATGCCATATTAATTAATTTAATTCTTAATTCAGGAACAAGATGATCTTTATTCATAATATGTTTATGAACTTCTTTCCAAAGAATATAACTTGTTAATTTTTTAGTTTTAAGAGGATAATTATCAAAATAATCATATACATTATAGCAATTTTTTGCACCACTAACAATATACGAATAAGTTGATTTTTTTGAATGAGCTTCAATAGTTCCTGTTTGAAATAATAAGATTAAATGGCTTAAAATAGGTACATTACTATCTCCTTTTTGAGTCACTAAATATCTTAATCTAAAAGCATTTGAATTAGATAAAAAAGATACAGTAAAACAACCTTCTGAATCAGTAAACCCAGTTAACCAATTATTTGATAAACTAGGTAAAATACTCGATTTAATAGGTTTAATAGGATCTAATAAAATTTTACCTTTGACAGCTTTGTCATTATATAATTTAAGAAATTCTTTAAAACTCTGTTGTTTACTTGGAAGAACAATATTACCATTGAATAAAGAATTAATTAATTCTAATCCTTTTTTATCTTGAACAATATATCTTGAAGTTCGTTTACCTTGTTTAACTACTCTTCCAAATCCTAATTGATCTTGAATATATTTAAGAATATTTTCATCTTCTGTGGATTGAGTAATAACAAATGATAATTCATTTCTATTATTAATAACAAATGAACCATCTCCTTCAGAGAATCCAATTAACCAAGTAAGAAATTCATTTTTCGGTAATGTTCTTGAGTCATAAAAATATTTATTATATTTTTCAGTAAATAAAGTAAAATCAAATGTTTCATTTGTATTTTCTACATCTGAAACTAAAGTATTAAATTGTTTTTTATTAGTAAAAACACTAGAAGTAATAAATGGTGTTAAGAATAAATGTTGGTATAGTAATGGGTCACCACCTCCTGCTGGCTCGTAGAACGAAGTATTAAAGTTTCGATCTGTTAATAACATTGTAATTCCCTATTTTATTATATTAAATTTAGTTTAAATTAATATAATATATCTTGATTTACTGGTCATAGGACCCATGGCTCAGATTATTATAATAATCTGACCTCAAAACAAATGTAATTTGTTAAGGTAAATACTCATACACTCACGTGTATGTTGGGACTATATCTTATTAATCTAAGTTGTAAAAATTCTGTAAATGATCCCAAGTAAAAATAGTTCTTTTGTCATTCATACAAGATTTCATATCAATAATATTATCAATATTTTCTTTATGATTAAACTTACCATGTTTAAAATAATCTAAAATTTTAACCCAGTCTCTATAGTCTAGAAATTTAGTACCGAACAAAGGAAATTGATCAAGATAATTTTCTAACACCAAATTTCCTTTTAAATTCGTAGTTCTTACTCTATATTCGGGTTTAGGTTTATCTTCTCTGATAGACTTAACCGTAGTAAGTAAGAATTCTGCCAAAACATTCATAAGTAATAATTTATCTTCTGAATTATGATCTTTTTGACCTTGAGTTAATTCAAATTTACATTCCACTTTAGCCCCGCGCTCGCATAGCGCGCGCGCGGGTCTAAGACTCCCGGCGGCGGAGCCGCCGGGAGCTTTAGAATATTTAGGAGAAACAGTAGTTCTTACAGAAAAATGTCCATCTGCTTCAATAAATCCAGATAACCAAGCATTTGAATCTAATGGACTAATATCAAGAGGTTTATTAATCATATTAAGATTCTTAAACTTTAGATTTAGACAATCAATTAGCTTATGTAATGCTTTGATTTTAGGAGTTCGCATATTACCATTAAGTAATGTAGCGACTAATAATAATCCTTCATAATTATTGATAGTTAAGATGTAAGCATTTACTCCTTTTTTTCTAGAAAGAGATCCATTTCTTAATTGTTTTTGAATAACTAAGGCTAATGGTAAATCTTTCAGATGAAAAACAATTTGTACTGAAGGGTAATTAATTCTTCCTTTGGGTGATCTTTCAGCTTTAGGTACAATAATTGTACCATCACCTTCGATCAATCCAGCAAAATAAGAATTAAAATTTGAATTAGTTAAATTATAATTGGTTAAGTTTAAATTAGATTCATCAAAGAATCTTAAGTCTTTATTGACTTTATTGGGTTTTAATTGGGATACAGGTAGAATAGTACAACAGATTAATTTCGGCGTGTAGTCTCTGAAGATCCCCAAAAGATTCAAATCTAATGGGTTTCCTGCTGATTGTGTTTGACATAATGTATAATTATCAAACAGTTCCCAGCAAATAGCCGAATTTAAAGCCGGCAGAATTAGTTTACCGGCTAATACAGGTAAAGATAGAAGTAATAGAACTGCTGTAATTAATACAGCCCATACAAATAGAGGCATTTTATGGAATGACATTCCAGGAGCTCTCATATTAATAATAGTTGTAATGACGCTTATTTATAATATTATTATAAATATACCCAATATCTTTCGATAAAGGCCGGACTATATCTTCAGCGTATTCTAAAGTAAGAATACGGTGTTTCACATGTAGTCTCTAAGAATTCTACTAAGAATATAATATTCTATTCTGCCGGGGGGGCTCCGCCCCCCCGGCTGAATTACCGGGGGCCGAAGGCCCCCGGAAATTAGTTTTCTGCTGATTGTCTATTGTAATATCTTTAAGATTGTCACCATTAAGGTACTTAAAGCTTTAAGAGTTTCCAGCATATAGTGAAAAATTTTATATGAACCTCATTTACGGGGCATTATTAGAGAGGTGCTCGGCCCGGGAGCGTAGCTCCCGGGCCGGACACCATGGGAGCGGGCTACGCCCGCCCCCACGGTGCTTTAAAACAATTATAACCATAATATAAAATATTAGAATCTAGTCGTTTTACTAAAGTTCGTTGATCCGCCCGATGGCCTTTATTCTTAAGAAATTTAAGAGCACTTCCTAAACTCAAGAATAAATGTTTCTCTTGAGTAAAAGCGTCAATTAAAATAACTGAAGTACTTAGACTGTTAACAGGTTTGTTAATATTAAACTTTACTCGATCTGTTTCTAACATATTTAATAGATCAAACATACTTAGATCAACTTTTTGTGCTGTTGCGACAAAATTTTTTGAAAATACATATTTATCTAAATAATAAGTTCCATTATTAAGATGTTTGGTGAAAGTAGTATGATGAATACCTAACTTTCTGACAAAATCAATTTGTTTAGTACTACTATAATACAAAATAGAAAAATCTCTATTATATATAAATAATGATTTTGCATTAGAACCACTAGGATTATTTGAAACTCGAATTGTATTCAAATTAAAAGATTTGTCAAGAAGAAAGTATTGTTCAAGTACCATTTCATTTTTAAAATGACTAGAATAAGGAGTAAATCTTACTTCTAAATTGAATTCCGAAAGAGGATACTTATTTAGAATAGTAATCAATTTACCGGTATTCTTTGTCTTTAAAAAGTAACTTCGTAAACGTGTTGGGAGATGAGTAGCAGATCCAACATACTTTTTATTAGAAGGAACATGCGTCCAAATATAAATTCCGGCCAAAGAACCAAAGTCTTTACCTGTTTTAGAGATAACTTTGATTAAAGATTTTCGATTACTAAGATCAGTAAAAAGAATTTGAGGTCCTTTTAACATATCCTGTAAGAATGTATCAGAAATATTAGAACCTAGAAGTTTATTGATAATATCCGCATTAGCTTTTTTATTTGTTTGCATAAAATCTTTTGCCAATTGAAATTTTTCCTTCATCTCTTTATTTAAAGAAGTTAACCAACTTTGTTTGTTTTTTTTAGGTTGTTCTGAATTTTCTGAAGGTGAAGGGATTTCACCAGTCTCAGAATTGTTTGACCTAGTGTGATAATGCGACGAACTAAATCGAACTAAATAATTATGGATATTTAATTGTTGTTTTTGGGCAAAGCCCATAAGCACTTTAATAATAGATGTCCCGTAGCATCCGCCTAAGAGGCAGAAGTTCATAGCTCCTAACATAGAAGAAATACCTGATAAATGAAGACTGAAGATAGCTAAATCTACAGATCCACCAGAGTGAGAAGCAATACCTGATAATGGAGGGTAACATTAATGTTGATAACCTCAAACCCTAAAGAGGGTTCTATCGTTATACTCAATGGCTCTCGCCATTGTTCGGACTATACCTTCAACCTAAGATTTAGAAGTCCACAATGTATTATCTGCTTTAACTGTTCTTAATTTTCGTAATACTTGTTGAACTTTTACAAGTTTAGAATAGTCTCCTTTGTATTTATTAAACGATCTAGACCAAATTCTGTATTCAACACCCTTCATACCTTTCATAGTATTGAAAAAGTACTTTGATACATTATCAATTGCTCTAGAATTAGTAGTATCAATCATATGATGATTATATTTTTTTTTGTATACAACTTTAGTGGAAATGTGAAGAATATGTCTAATACCTTCTAATACTACTCTATCTAATTTTTGAGTAATACCAAATCCATGTACGATTCTATTGGCATCTTTAGTTACCAAATAGAAACTACCTTCAGCTTCTACAAATCCAATTAACCATGACTTAGAAATAACCTTACTTGCCTCATTTGCGTCAGCAATAGGTAAAGTTATTTTATTCCAAGCCGGAGAAATATAGGATTCATCAGGTTTAGTCAATAATAGAGTTTCAATTTGTGCATTTCTTTGAGATTTAGTTAATTTTTTATCTTCAAGAATAGCATATGCAGACTTGAATTTAGCATAATTGAAATATTTGGTTGTTAATAGAGGATATTGATCAAAAATAGGGAAAATAATATTCGCCAATTGTTTTCGATCTCTGATTCTAAAACTACCCATGTTTCTATTCGATTCAACACTTACTGAACCTACTCCTAATTGTTGTTTAATATAATACAAAGCTCGTAAGTTATAAGTATTTTGAGAGATTTTGAACGTTAAAGTTCACTTGTCGTTTTGACGTAAGACAGAAAAAGATCCATCTCCGTCAGTCATACCAACAAGCCATTGTTGAAATTCTGTATTCTTAGGTTGCATCACATTTAGTCTCTGATGAGATAAAGTAGAATAATCTAATTTACCCCAGGCGGATTGTCCCCGTGTCAAGAACATTTTTACTGCCAATCTATTAAACCCCAAAGGGTTCATGATTGATGAGTAGTTCTTTCCGAATTGAGGAGTTCCCCGCATCGAGTGATGTTTTGTTGCCCGATCTTTACAGATCGGCGACTGCTTACCATTTTCAACAGTCCATCCAGTACCAGCTCCGTTTTCTACGAAAGCACTAGCTACTAAAAGAATTAAAGAAGGAGGTAATAACCAGAATGAAATATTATTTAATCGAGGGAAAGCCATATCTGGCATGAAAAATAACTCTTCAAATTACTGGGCCGCAACGCGGCCCCGGTCTTTGAAACAGGGCGGGCTACGCCCGCCCCGAACCAAAAGTAATATCATACTTTTGATATTTGGAGAATTCCAAATTTAGTTATTTTGGACTATATCTTTATTGCTAGAGGGCCACGCTGTGGCCCGGATTGATAATTTAATTAGTATTAAAAGATAGAAAATAGAGATTATATTACCCCCACCGCCCCTTTTATAAAGACAACTTATTTTCTATTAATTATAAAAATTTTTTAAATGGTCCCAAGAATACTCGACTCTTGCTTTATTCATTTTATTTTTTAAATTATAAATTTCTAATCTCCCAGATTCAGTTAAATGAATATTTTGATCGATAAGCTCATATACTGATCTGAAATCTAAGAAATCTAAATATTTTGACCCCATCAAAGGGAAAGTCGAAAAATAATTAATTAATTCTTTTACTCCTTTTCGAGATGAAACATGAATACACCAATATTCTGAAGGAGGATTATTATGTTTACTTGTTAGAAGAGAAACATGAAATGTATCCGCAATCTGTTTCATAAAAGGCTCTGTAGGTTGTAAAAACTTTGGTTCAATTTTTCGTTGTTCTAATGCAAATCTACAAGCAATTCTAGCTTTACTAAATTTCCCTGTAACAGGGTTCATAGTTTTTTCACTCGTTCTAATATAAAAATTAGAATCCGCATCACTAAATCCAGCAAACCAAGGATTATTTAATAAAGAAGATGTATCATTTGTATATTTTTCAAAATTACAATTTAAACTAGCCGCGTCGTGACCTCGCGGGCTAGAATTAAGCCAATTAATTAATTGATTTAAAGATTCAATCTTAGGAGTCCGAAAATGACCATTAACAAGAGTTACAATTTTAATTAACTCTTGAGGACCTCTAAATTCTAATCGATAGGCATTTTGAGTTTTTAAGAATCTTACTTTACCACAATTTAAAGTTTCTACTAACTTTTGAGCTAATGGAAGATTACTATCGTGAAAAGTAATTTCAAATCTAGGCGAGCTTCCTTTTTTACTTGATTCACTCAAGAAAGGAAGAACAATATGACCATCGCCTTCGATAAGTCCTGCTAAGTATGATCCTAATTTATTATTTTTCTCAATCTTTTCAATACTAATTAAATTTGTGCTGGCAATAACTAACGTGTAGTCTCTGAGGCTCTCAATTTCAATTTGATTGCCTGCTGATTGTCCAATTTGATAAATTGTTACCATTAAGGTATCATCAAAATTAAAGGAGTTCCAGCATACAGTTAGTACATAAATAAAAAAGATTAACAAGAATCTTGTTTTATTTGAGCCCCATGGAGCTCCAATCATTAAAGGAACAAACCAGTTCATTTATTCCATGACTTTCATCATGGACCGGACTATATCTTCACCCAATAATCTATTGACCATTGGGGCATCGCGTGTAGTCTCTGAGGATCCTACTAAGAATATAATACTATATTCTGTTGGTTTCCTGCTGATTGTCCATTATACATACAACCACAAGCTAACCTTGTGGTCTCTTTTGGTCAGTCGTTAGATTGACCAAGAGATTAAAAATTTCACCCGTTCTTAAGAAGTTAAAGAACTGCCACGCGCGGAGCGCGTGGCGGTTTGCCTTGGGGGGCCTACGGCCCCCCGGCGGAACTAGGTTTTTAAGTCTTTAGGGGTTTCCAGCAAACAGCGATGTTATTATCGTCACAATTACTCGTGACGACGGCAACTTTCTATTTCAATTTTAGATCATAAACCATACAGATTTTATCTGTTGATAATTAAGATGTTGGAAATTTATCTAAATGATCCCAATTCCATGTAGTTCTCTTAGTGTTCATGCTATTTTTAGCTTCAAGACACATTAAAGCACCACTTTCAAGTAAATGTTGTTTACTAATTCTTAAATGTAGTACTTTTGACCATTCTAAATAATCCAATTGTTTTGCAGAAAACATAGGGAATTGTTTAAAATAGTTATCAACTAATAAATTAGTTGGAATACTTGAAGTAGCAACCATTAAACTAACATGTTCTTTATTATTAATAATTCTTTTTCTAGATAGTACTTTAGTTTGTAAGAATTTAGCAATTGATTTGATAATATCTTTGTACAGATTAGCTTCTCCGTGATAATTTTGTTGAATTTCTAATCGATAATAAGATTTAATCTTTTTAATCGTATTTAATTCTTTATCGTGAATTAAACTAACTTGAAAATAAGAATCAGCATCACTAAACCCTGCAAACCAGCTATTGCTATTAAGATTACTTGTATCTAATCCTAAACATACGATTGAACTATTCTTTTTATTATTTAACCAATTAATAAGTCGATCGAGAGCCTCGATTTTCGGAGTTCTCATTTTTCCATTAATTAAGTTAGCTAATTTTAATAATCCTTCGATGTTTTGAACTTCGAATAGATAGTAATTACCTTCTTTAGGTTTTTGGATAAAACCACAACCTAATACTTGTTGTAATTTTTGAGCCAAAGGTAAATCAGGTAATGTAAATACAATTCTAATTACAGGATGTGTATTTTTACCACTTGGGCTTTTATCTTTAGCGGGTACAATAATAGAACCATCACCTTCGATTAATCCAGCCAAGTAATAACCTAATTGACCATCCGTGGATAAACCATCGGACGAACCACCTTGGGATGAAAGAATTGTTGAATAATATTTAGTTTGAACATGTGACATGAAATTGTTTGTAATTAACTGTAAAGTTAATCTAATTGAAATAAGGTTTCTACCGAATCCTCCAATTAAAGCAGGCATAACCAAGAAAAAAATCATAACGAATGCGTGAGCAGTTACAATTACGTTGTAAAGTTGATGATCACCATGTAAATATTGAATTCCAGGACCCGCTAATTCTAATCTAATTAACATAGAAAAGGCAGTACCAATCATACCCGCAAAAATAGAGAAGATGATATATAAAGTACCAATATCCTTAGCATTTGTTGAGAACAGCCATCTAACCATATTAGAAGTTGTTATAATCCTTTTTTTTGTTATTACTTTTATTTAAAGAATTCTATAAAGAAAGGGTTTAAAAGGTATGTTATATACTTACTGTGGGACTCGAACCCGCAAGCCTCTCGGCACCGAAGTTTAAATTCGGAGAGTTTACCAATTTCTCCAAGTAAGCAAAAGTTATAGTTTAGGATTAAGCCCACCATAAAAGGCGGGCTCGTAGGGGTTACCACCCACAGACCTTAGGTCCAGGTGTGGTGATAGAGACTTATTTATACCGGGAGGGAGATTTGAACTTCCAAGCTTTATGTATGAGATAAACATTTTACCATTAAATTATCCCGGCTCGGGCCGGAGCACTGCTCCGTCTTTAACTCTCCTCTTCCAGAGAAGAGAAGACCTATTTTATATTGTTTCTTTTATTTATTTAATAAACCCCCCCACCCCTCAATTTATTGAGGGGTGGGGGGGGGGTGACGGGGCGGCTTCGCCGCCCCGTGGCCCCCGAGGGGGGGCGTAGCCCCCCCCAAGGGGTCCCGGGGCGGGAGCTACGCTCCCGCCCCGGAGCCCCCTCAATTTATTGAGGGGGTGGCGGTAAGGGGGGCGGCGTAGCCGCCCGGCCGATACCCCGGCGGCGCGTAGCGCCGCCGGTGCTTCTTAGAGCTAAATAAGCCGGATTCTGTTATTAAGTTAATGTATCTATATTCAATAAATTTTTAATATCGAATAAAGACTAGGAAAAGTAACTAGAAGTTGCTTTTTCCATGGGGAGGACGGGCGAAGCCCGGCCTCCCCTAGGATAAATTATATTCTTCGAATATAATTTCTCCATGCCCCGCGCAGGGGCCAAAGGCCCCTGCGCGAGGCTAGCCCCCGCGCGCGCTTCGCGCGCGGGGTGGCAGGGAAAGGGCCGCGCGAATTTTAAATTATCACGCGTGATAATTTAAATATTTCATTTTAATGAAAAGCGCGGCCCCACCCTAAGTTAAGAGTACTTTACACTCCTTACTTAAATTAGGTTAGATACCTACTCCTAGTCAAGGCCTTTGGGCCTAGGCTTCCCATAGGCTAAATTATTCTACCATATATTAATCCTTGATATCGAGGATTCTCCTCGGGTATCTAATATATGGTGTATTTCTTTTTATTGCCCTAATTCTTATTAGATGTTTTACATTATGGTTTATTTAATTTTATTTTAAAATTATAAGCCCCGGACTTTCCTCCACGGGCCGGCGGCGGGCGCAGCCCGCCGCCGGCCCAAATTAATTTATTTTGGTTTACTATTATAGCTCCTAAGAAGAAAATATATTTATTATTAAAGATCAAGGTCTCGAGCTGATAAATTGGGGGCTTAATTCCCGCGGCGGCTCTGCCGCCGCGGGTCTTATACCCCGCGCGCTCCGCGCGCGGGGCTTAATTCCCGGGGCCCGAAGGGCCCCGGGTATTATGCATAAAATCATCTTTGATGATTTTTGCTTAATTCCCGCGGTGGCTTTGCCGCCGCGGGTCTTATGCCCGCGCGCTCCGCGCGCGGACTTAAAGGGCAAAGCCCCTTTGGAGCCCACAAAACGGGCCTCTCCACCAGCCCCCAAGACCCATAGGGCCTTGAGAGTGAAGTCTTAGTTGGGGGCTGGTATAACCAGCCCCCGCCGGTCTGGCATAATCGGATGCTAAATTATATTTATTGTGCGGATGATAGATTTGAACTACCACGTCTAGATCATGAGTCTAGTATGCTGCCATTACACCAACCCGCATAATTATATTACCCAGAAGACTTTAAAGACCCTCGGTCCACTATCTCAAGAAACCCCACTGGTTTTATGATTAAATATGAGGAGAGAGAGATTTGAACCCCCAAATCGTTATATTTTAAAATAAGTAACGAATAAATTTTTATTCAATTTAGTTAGGCAGATTATTTTGATAGTTTATTCGTTGAAAATTTATATTTTAAAATATATAATTCGTTACTTATATTGCCATTTTCTTATTATTATGCCTAATAATAAAGATTTAGGCCCGGCGGGGCGACCCTCCGCCACGGCGGGCTCCGGGCCGGCCCCGCCGGCCCGAGGTATTTAAAATTTTCCAACACCATTATTAAATAGTCGCAGGGGAGAAGCTACTGACTCGGCCCCATAAATAAAAAATATGAACAATACTAAAAATACTAATTTATTTAAAACCCGGGGGGCGGGCCCCCGATCCCCGGGTTCCGGGGCGGAGCCCCGGGGACCAAAGGGCGGCGCTACGCGCCGCCCGGCCTCTATTTTATATAGATCTTAGGGGGTTATATAGTATTTATTGTAATGGATAAAGGTTCTAGTAGAAAGGGTGGTTATAGTATTTGTTAGATAAAATATCAGCCCGGGGGCCTTCGGGCCCCCTATTGGGTATCGAGCCCCAATTGGGGGCTAGTCCCGGGCGGGCTTTGCCCGCCCGGGACATGGATAAATTTAATGGACATTAAATTTTCCTCGCCCCGCGCGCGGAGCGCGCGCGGGCCAGACCCAGCGCCGGGCGAAGCCCGGCGCGGGGCTAGAAAAATTAAATCAAAGTCCCCTTAATAAATTAAGGGGATAAAAAGGCGGCGAAGCCGCCTTTTGGTCCCCGAGGGGGGCCGCGCGCAGCGCGGCTGGGGACAAGAGGCCGCGCTGCGCGCGGCCGCCAGTCCCCTTAATAAATTAAGGGGATAAAAGGGCGGCTTCGCCGCCCTTTGGTCCCCGGGCCCGAAGGGCCCGGGGTGAGGGGTGACGGGGCGGCTTCGCCGCCCCGTGGCCCGGATTTATTAACTTAGACCTGTAACATGACCTTGATCTTTATGTTTTATTATATTAATTAGGCAATTTCAAAAGCCATTAAGATACATGGAACTAAAATGATGAACCCAAGAGTCAATGGTAACATTCCTGTCCATGTAAAACTCATAAGTTGGTCATATCGTAATCTAGGAAAACTAGCTCTTACCCAAATATAGATAAATAGAATTAAAGAAGCTTTAAGACCTAAAGTTAATCCTTCAAAAGAGAAAAATGTAGGGTTCTCAAAATATACAAAAGGAATTAAGTATCCTCCTAAAAATAACATAGATACTAAAGTAGACATTAAAATCATAGAAGCATATTCTGCTAAAAAGAATAATACAAAAGGTACAGAAGAATGTTCTGTAAAGAAACCCGCTACTAACTCAGACTCAGCCTCTGGTAAATCAAATGGTGCTCTATTAGTTTCAGCGATTACTGAAATTAAGAACATTAAAGATAATGGTAATAATGGGAAAATATACCAAACATTAATTTGAGCTTGAATAATAGTAGTTAGATTTAAAGATCCTACTAATAATACTACAGTAAGAATGATTAATCCCATTACTACTTCATAACTAACCATTTGAGCAGTACTTCGTAGTCCTCCTAGAAAAGCATATTTAGAGTTTGCACTCCATCCAGCCATCAGTACTCCATATACACCTAGAGAACCTACAGCTAATAGATATAAAATACCTAGACTAAGATCTGCTAATGTTAATCCGGCTCCAAAAGGAACTACTCCCCATCCTAGTAAACTTGTGATTAAAGCAATAACAGGTGCAAGTAAAAATAAAGCTTTATTTGAATGAGCAGGTACAACTGATTCTTTAACAAAAAGTTTCAATGCATCTGCAAATGGTTGTAATAGACCATAATATCCTACTCGATTAGGTCCTAATCGTCTTTGCATAGAACCCATAGCTTTTCGCTCTGCAATAGTTACAAAAGCTACAGATAATAATAATGGTACAATTACAATAAGTACCTCAATAAATGATAATAACATGAGTAAATTATAATACATGAATAATCAAAATATTAATCTTTCCCCCGAGGGGGAATACCCTTGGGGGCAAGCCCCGCGGGCTTAGTATTAAATTTATTAAACGATAAATTTAATACAGGAAGGAGGATGTGTAACATCCCCTCTCCTAGGACGGACCCTTTGAACCAAGGCTGAGATTTCTAGCCTTGGTTTTTAATTAATATTGATTATATTATATAGTCATCAAGCTATTAAAGCTTAGTGAATTTCTTTAGTTGGTTTTATTTCCGGGGCCTTTCCCGACAATCGAGGACAAAACCTTGTCTTAGGCTCGGGCGGCGGCTTAGCCGCCGCCCGTACCACGAGGCCGGGCCTTCGGCCCGGCACACGAGGCCAGGGGCGCGTAGCGCCCCTCACCGAAGGCGGCCTGCGGCCGCCTTCGGCTTTATTTAGTAAGCTCTGAATTAGGGGCCAGCGCAGCTGGCCCACTATTTTTGCCCGCGCGCTACGCGCGGGCAAAAAGACAAACCTATATTTTATATTAAATAAGTTTTAAGAAAAAGTCTCGCCGGTGGCGGAACCGGAGAGGCAGAAGACACCCACTCTAATTAGACCAGACAAGCCTTAGTTTACAAAGCAAACCTTGTAGCGCTGAGTATCCACAGTGACTGTGGATACTCAACGTAAAACCGCCTGGTAAAACCCTAAGAGGCCCTCAGAAAATAATAAATTTTTGTTTATTAAAATAAATTTATATTAATTAATTCGTTTAGTTGGTTTTAGACATAAAGTAATTGGTCCAATCATTGCTAATAATAAAATCATACTTGCAACAACTAAGAATAATGCATGAGATGTGTATAAAACTTGACCAATACTGTTGATTTGATCCATAGACACAAAAACATTATCCCAATTTGAATGACTAACAGTTAATGTTTCTAATGTACCAGATTTAAATGATAATAAGTTAATAGAATCAAAGATTGAAGGTAAATCAAATTTAGAAATATTTGAATTAGTTAAACTTAAACCACTAACAAATAAAGTACCTAATACAAAAGCTAATGGGTAAGGGTTAGAATAATCTTCTGAAGAATCTTGTAATTCTACTAGTTTAATATTTAACATCATAATTACAAATAAGAATAAAATAGCGATTGCTCCTACATAAACAATTAAATAAGTAAGCTTCTCTTCTGATCCCTGGCCCCGCGCGCGCTCCGCGCGCGGGGCCACGGGGCGGCGAAGCCGCCCCATCACCCCTTAATAAAATTAAGGGGCACCGGGGCGGGAGCGTAGCTCCCGCCTCGTTACCCCTCACCCCTCGCCGGCTTCACCGGCGAGGGGTGAGGGGCCAGGGCGCGGCTCTGCCGCGCCCTCACCCCGAGGGGGGGCGTAGCCCCCCCTCGGGGCCAGGGGGCCGCGCAGCGGCCCCCTCACCCCTCAACCCCCAACAAGTTGGGGGTTGAGGGGCCACGGCGCGGCTTCGCCGCCCCGTTACCCCGAGGGGGGGCCGCGTTGCGGCCCCCCCTCGGGGCCACGGGGGCGGGGCCCAGAGGGCCCCGCCCCCGTTACCCCTCACCCCTCAATAAATTGAGGGGTGAGGGGCTTAAAATATTTGTTTTTATTACCAAAATTCAGGGATAGTATTCATTTTGTGAATATTTAATAGTATATTTTAAAATTAGTAATTAACCCTTAATAGGGTTTGTGAAATAATAATGACCTAAATAATTTATGTCTGTATCGACATATTTATAGAATGTACCTCGACTAATATTCATGTACTCACAACATTTTGTTACAGATAAAAAGGGAGCACTACTTACTAAATTAAAGTTAGTATCGTATACCCACACTTTTTTATTTCTCGAATTGGGGGTGGGCCAGCCCACCCCCTCTTCGGACCCCGGCCTTTGAGGCCGGGGCTCGAAAGATTAGCTGCTAATGGAACTCTATTTTTTAATTGGGGGCGGGCTCTGCCCGCCCCCCGCCGGCTTCACGGCGGGGCCCTCCGGGCCCCGCCGTGATACCAGTGCGGCGCGCTCCGCGCGCCGCGCCGGCTTCACTAATTTTTAATCTTTGATCCCGCGCGCTCCGCGCGCGGGTCCAATACCCGCGGTGGCAGAGCCGCCGCGGGCTTTGAGCGTCGGTAAAAATTCTACCTTTTGTGCTCGAATCCCGGGCGCGCTCCGCGCGCCCGGGTATCGGATCCGGCGCGGGCATAGCCCGCGCCGGAAACGAAGAGATTTTAGCCTTAGTTTCGTCAGATAAAGTCTTACCTGATTTAATGCTGCTGATTAACTGTTTAGAATATTCTGAGTGGTTGAATCCTTTAGTTCTATCCGAGGGTCTCATATTATACCCATTTGGCATCATTGTTTCATATAGATCAATATAATATTGTTCTCGTAATAAGAGATCTTCATTAGACACATCTTTGGAAGGGCCGTCGCCGGCGTAGCCGGCGATGGCCCCTCGGGCCGCTGCGCGGCCCTCAGGGCCTAATGTTTCTAAAATTACTAAACCCGGGGGGCGGGCCCCCCGATCCCCGGGTTCCGGGGCGGGCCCCGGGGACTAAAATTACAATGTCCATATTTTAAAATCGCCCGATTAATTAAATTATCTAAATTTAATAATCGGCTAGGATAATAATATGCGGCCAATCGTTTAGATAAATTCTCCGCTGATCCTACATATGCTTTACCATTAATATTATTATACCAATAATAAATACCTGCTAAATCTTTATTATCTAACATAATCTTAGATACATCCGATTCACAGTTTAAATAAGATTTAATATAATTATTTTTTATCTTAAATAAATTAAGTGGATATTTATTATCAATATTTTCTAGCTTAATAGGGTGAATAACCGATAAATTTTCTAATTCAAAATCCATACCGTGATTGGTTAAAATAGATTTTACTTGAGAATTATTTAATAATAAATCTAAAGATGCCATAGTTGAATTATTTAATACAACTACGGAGATCAGTTTAGCTAAAGCTAAACATACAGAATCTTTCACTTTATTGCTAGATTTGTCTTTGGCAAGATATGATTTAATCAAAGAAGACAATACAGTTAATCATTTGTTTACACCGCTATTGTTTATATAATTACTAATTTAATAAATATTTTATTAAAAAGAGACCGGACTATATCTTCACCCGTTGAGCTCCAACGGGGTATCACGTGTAGTCTCTAAGGAATTCCGATATTCCGGTTTCCTGCTGATTGTCCATTATTACATCCCGGTCATTATAACCATTAAGGTAGACAGGGCTTTAGGAGTTTCCAGCATATAGTGATATTACACCTATGCCTTACGACATGGGTAGGCCTGGGGGAAATGACCAATAAAATTAATACCTAATAATAATAAATAACAAGATACATTAACAAAAACTGAGATTAAAAATAAAACAGAAACTACAGGATTTCGAGATGTAATTACTAAAATCCCTGATAATACTGAACCAAAAGCCAACAGATCTAATAGAATCGCGTTCATGTAAATTAAATAAATCCCTATTAAATTAGGGCCCGGGGGCTAGACCCCCTAAACCCGGGCCCAGGAGACCTGGGCCCGGGGCTTTTTAAGAATTCTGGAGGGGCCGAGGGCCCCTCCGGAAGACCAGCGCCCCGCTGGGGCGCCGGAATTCTCATCAAAATTTTTATTGGAAAGTGGGCCAGCATTGCTGGCCCACTTTTCCAGATCGTGTGTGAGATCAACAATAGCCTTATAGGCTCGGGCGGCGGCTAAGCCGCCGCCCGTACCACGGGCCTTCGGCCCGGCACCCGAGGCTATTATTAATTAAAACCTCGGGGAGCAGAAGATCCACCCCTGATCCTGGTTTTTATTTTTGATATGCAGGCAAAAAAGTTGAAGAACTTTAGCTCCGTAGGAATTTAGACTAATTCCCGGGGCGGCAAAGCCGCCCCGGGTCTTTGCCACCGGGGGGCTTTGCTTCTAAACTTAAGAATTAATAACCCGCCAGAACTCTTAAATCCACTTGTTAACCAAATTAGACCCCAAGAGAAGACATCTTGGACCGGCGGTACCAGGCGAGCCTTCAGGTATTAAAAATAGCAGTAGACTGCCGAAGGGGGGCGGACTACGCCGCCCCCGGGGTACATGGCCGGGGGGCTGAATTGGGGCCCAGCTCGGCTGGGCCCCTATTCGAGCCCGCGCGCGAAGCGCGCCGGCAAGAAAGCCCCCCCAATTGGGGCCGAGGGGTCGGGGTAAATTGTGAAATTAAATAATTTTAAGGGACTTAGGGAGACCCTTTATACGGGTTCAGAGGCTAAGCCTCTGAACCCGGTAAGAATCCCGTAAATTTTCCACCACTCTTGTGTTAAATCAGATTAAATATATTAAATATAAATTATCTGAGGTGGTATAAACCACTATGGAATTTTTTAATATAGCCGTTAAGAGGAATCGAACCTCTATACATAAATTAACAGTTTACCGTTCTACCTTTGAACTATAACAGCATTATCTTTAATTATTTTCCATGGTCCGGGGGCGGGCGAAGCCCGCCCCCGGCCGGAGAACGGAGAAATAATATTTTTTAATTTAGAAGGATCACCTCTAAATGAACTAACATCGGGGAATAAAGTTACTAATGAAGTAACTAAATCGACCATGTTATGTTTATCACTAAAGCTCCGGGTGGCTTTTGCCGCCCGGGGTATTAGACCCCCTAAAAAGGGGGGCTAAAGTCATTCAATGAAAGCCCCGCCGGGGGCGAGCCTCGCCCCCAAGGGGTCAAGACCCGCCCGGCGGGTCCCGGGATTTAACATATTTATCCCCAACTAAAGCCATTACTAAATTTTCAAAAACAATTTGAAGTATGGAGACTATGGAGACTTATCTCAAAACTTTTCATAATTTTTTCATTACTTATATAGTCTGGGGGGGCTTTGACCCATCGGGGCTATAAAACTTTTTCAAAAGGTTAGCACAGTTAACACTGTTAACACTCTTAAATAAACAACTAAGGAGGGAATTGTACAAAAATCTAAAAACCTCTGTCTCCAGATACAAGAGTACTCGTGCTAGAAAGGGAACTAGATGAAGATGTTTGTACATCTTCATCCCCAGGTGAATGAAAATTTAAAACAATTCTTTCCCTTTGAAGCCTCCCCAAGAGACCTGAAAAAGGAGAAGGTTGTTCTCTAAAGACATTTAAATCTACTGGAATTATTTCAATCTTTTAGTAATCTTTTACTACAACAACTTAATTCTTTCGTGAGTAAAGATATTCAGAAAAAAAGAATAAATAGTGGATATGTAATTACAAATATTAAACTAGAAGAAGAAACAATTGTAGAAAACCCCACAGAAACAACAAACTATGACATTTTAGACGAATTTAAACAGTTCGTACACCCCTCTTTTTCACAAACCCTTTAAAAATGTTTTATCTTTTGTCGTTGTAATTCGGGTGTGTTTTACTTAGTAATTCCGTAGGCACTATTATATAATTATATTAAAATTATACCTAATATTTAAATCTTACATCATTTACTCGCCCGACGCTAAGTATCGGGCGATTGCTAGAATTGCGATGATGGTTCCCATGCACATTAGGTACAGCACCCCGTTCACGCGGGTTTCGGTCCAGTACTCTTCCTGTTCATCGGCTGTTTCTTCAACCGCAGGTGTTTCCATGGGGCGCGATTCGGGGTCCGGTGTCTCCACCGTCCAGTGGTCTACTAGGGGAGTTAGCTCCCCTCCGATTAGGACCAACCCGATCATGGTGATTGTGATTACGATTGTCACGGCCACCCAGTCTCGAAAGCCTAGGCTTCCTAGTCTCTGGTCGGCCTGGTATTTAATGATTTTGTATAGTTTGATCATGTTAATTATGTGTTTCTATTTGTTTAGTCATCCAGCTATTACAACTGTGTGAAATCTTGAGGAAGTCCTTGACCATTGGACTGAGGTTTAGCACGAAACAGTGAAGTCTCGTCCCGGCCGCAGGACGGCTGTAACGGTGCTTGTTATTTATTATGTTAAAAGGTCTGGGGCGGTATTACACAAAGGCTTCCGCCCGGAAAGAAAGAAGGATTTGAAGGATGGGGGGGTGATCCGATTGAAACCGAACCTAGAGTTCACCACGCTGGAGTCGTTCGAAGCGTTAATGAATATGACCCTTCGGCGACGGTGGATCAAGATATGATTAATTTCTTATGTTCTATTTCTAATAATAATCCTATTACTTTTAAAGTTTTAAGATCTTTTATTCAATGTGTATTATTAAGAGATAATCAATTTCAAGTTGCTCTTTATTTACATGGTCCAGGAGGAACAGGTAAAAGTACCTTTGAAAAATTATTAACTAGCTTAGTGGGTAATACAAATTCAACAGTATTAAATATTTTAGATTTAAATAAACAATTTACAACATCTAAAATTCTGGATAAATCTTTAGTTTTATTCTCTGATGTTCAATTTTATACCGGAGATCCCTCCAAATTAAGACTATTAATTTCAGGAGATTTAATGAATGCCGAAAGAAAATATAAGGACTCATTTGATCTTCAACCAGAGGCTTTAGTAATTTTATCTAGTAATTTATTATGGTCACCAAAAGATTCCTCAACTGGTCTTCAACGAAGATTTTTATATCTTAAAGTTAATAAATCTCCAAATATTGTTAATCGAGATTTATTTAATATTAAGAATAACCAATGTTCAGGACATTTATATGATAATTTACCTGGAATTATTAATTGGGTTTTAGAAACAACTCCCGAAGAATTAAATTTCTTAAACCAAGAGACTGTCGATATTAACCATATTCTTTGTCCTGGACTAAACGCGGAAATTAATCCTTTACTCCAATGGATCCAAGATTCTCTAGAAATTGGAGAGGGATCTTCCGCTCCAGTTGGAACTAAAAAACAGGATCCTACTAAATATTTATATCCTAATTATTATAAATTTTGTATGGACCAAGGAGTTGCTTCATTAAGTATTATGGATTTTTCTAATGCTTTACTGCAACAATTAAGTTTATTCTATAAAGATATAGAATTTAATAAGAAGAGAACTAAAGAGAGTACTTTAATCTCTAATATTAAATTAATTTCTTCTAAATAAACCCCCCTAATGTAGCCCAAGTAATTAATTACAATTGGCCCGTCCTAAGCCGGTAATACAGAAGGGGGGGGTTTATTTCCTAAAAGTTAAAAGTTTAATGGTTTAGTCTCCACCTCTCCACCAATATGAAAAATACCTCACATCTTGAATATTTAAGTCTTCACCAGGTGTCCACCAGGTGTCCACCATTATAACCTTTATTAATATTTAATTGTTGGGGCTATTTTTCAGGAACGGGGCTATACCCGATTGGGCTCCTCGCCAAAGCTCGGCTTCCCAATAGGGCAGGGGCTTAGCCCGCCGTTCCGCCTTAGTGTACTCTATTGTTTAATTAAATAAGCAAAAACTTTTGAAAAAGGTCTACATAGTCTACATAGTCTACATTATTAATTAGGACAGAGGGTTTTCGCGGGCATTTGGGTAATAAAATCCTTTCTTTCATGTAGACCTACAGGTTAGGGTCTACATTTAACAGTACTGTTAAATCCAGTTGGAATTAAATTTAGACACTCCTCTTCTTAATTATAAAGCTCTGTATAACCTCCGCCTCTTCTGTATTAGCCGGCTTAGAACGGTCTAAATTTAATTTAGGCTACATTAGGGGGGTTATTATTTATATTACTTAAGAATCCTCTGTAAAGCCATGGAATTCTTCCATGATTGAACTAGCAGAGTCCTCTCCAGGATTTTTAAAATCCTCTTCTAAGATAGGTTGGTTATTTAATTTTAAGTGTTGGATCACAACGCCCTGAGTAATTCTCTTTTTTTGAATAGCAGGGTTAATTAAAACATTTAATTGTTGTAATAAGACCGTTGTAAATAAATTAAAACTTAATGGGGAAAACCCAAAATCTTTACAGAACCCTAAATAATGGGGATATAGATGAGTCTCGGGGTTAGAAGTTTTTTTCCCAACACTTACTGCTCCCCCTTGTTCGTAGGTTAAATATGTTTTAACCCAAGAGATTAGAGGATTTGACTCCTCAAGGATTCTAGGGTTAATTAGATTATTAGTAGACACGGCGTTGTCTAATAATTTTAAGTTTTCGGGATTATTCCCTAGGGCCCAATTTACTAAGCCGGGTAAAGACTTATTCAGTTTACCCGACCCTTGATTTGTAACCATGTCGTAAGAGAATAAACCTCGATCAACTTTCTCAGGGATTGTTGTTACAGGAACATAGATAATTCTTCTTTGGAGCCCCGTTGAAGTATCTTTAGGGGACCAAATCGTATTACTAGATAAAACAACCAAATAGTTTTGAAAAAATAACCAAATAGTTTTGAAAAAGGTCTACACTGTCTACACAGTCTACATAATATTCGTGTATTTTGTATTAAACCGAAGGGGTTTAAACAAATGGTCTAAGTATGACGGGCGCTATGCGCCCGATACATTATTTTTATATTTCTTTATCTCTCTCTGAAATATGAGTTTTACATATTTTTTCTTTATTTTCTTCGGGTCTTAATCTTTAAATTAAGACCCTTTTTTTAGAAAGGGTTTAAAGGAAAGGGAGGGACTTATTGTCCCTCCGGTAATAACCATTCAGCCACTCGTTCCCGAACGGCTACCTTGTTATGACTTCAGACCAGTCGTTCACTATCCTTGGATGTCTTTAGACAACTTCAGGTATAGCTTACTCCCAGCCCGTGACAGGCAGTTAGTAGATCTTGAAGCTTTAATTTCACCGTGACGTGGTGATTCACGATTACTAGCAATTCCTAATTCATGAGCTCGAGTTACAGAGCTCAATCCACAAAGGGGAAATTTGGGGATTACCTCCAAGTTACCGTGATTGGATCCTTTTGTATTCCCCTTAGCTGCACGTCTGTAGCCCACTCCATAAGGGCCATGAGGGCTTGTCTTAGTCCTAATTATTCCAGTTTATCACTGGATGCTCAACTAGATATTAACTAGTCGCAAGGGTTTTGTTCGTTATGCGGACTTAACCTTACATCTCACGACACGAACTGAAGACAGCCATGCAACGCCTGTGTAGCATTCAAGGAGTGGTAAGATGTTGTGCGGATCATCACATTAAACAACATGCTTCACTGCTGGTTTTCAAGACCCTCTATACTTTTGGGTTTCAACCTTGCGGCAGTACTCCCCAGGTGGAGTGCTTTAATCTTCATTTATAGACTGATTAATAACCAATCTAAGGCACTCATCGTTTACGGTATGGACTACACGGGTCTCTAATCCGTTTTGCTCCCCATACTTTCGTACCTCAGCGTCAGTGTTTAGTTAGAAAGAAGCCTTCGCCTTAAGCGGTCTTCCGAGGATCAACAGATTCCATCCCTACTCTCGGAGTTCCTCTTTCCTCCATTACACTCTAGTTTCATAGTTACTGGAAAACTCTTATTCATTTAGTTCGATACCTTCCAGTCTTATGATACAGCCTACGTACCCTTTAGACCCATTAATGATGAATAATGCTTACCCCTCTCGTATTACCGCGACTGCTGGCACGAGATTGGTCGGGATTAATAGGAAAGTACAGTCATTATCCTCCTTTCCGTTAGGACTTTATCAAATTAATGTATCCGTCCTTCTAGGTGACTGGTTCAGCCTTTCGGCCATTGACCAAGATTCCGCACTGCTGCCGATACTTTGCTCGTGTGGGCCTTTCTCATTCCCACTGTGGTTGATCATCCTCTCAGACCAACTATAGATCATTGGCTTGGTAAGCCGTTACCTTACCAACTACCTAATCTATTCAATAGGTACATCCATAGGCGGAATTAATCCTTTCTTAATAAACCCGCGCAAAACGCAGGTTCTATATTTGGTATTCCACCAATCCTATGGGTAGCTTGCCTATTCATTACTCACCCGTTCGCCATGTTCAAACACAAGTGTTTGGCATTCGACTCGCATGTGTCAAGTCCCTAGATAGCATTCACTCGAAACTAAGTTTAAATTTTTACTTACTTTTCTAATTTGGAAGGATTTTAGATCCTAGAACTCAGGGTTTCCCTGAATCTTAGGTCCAAGAGGCTTGGCCCCCTGTTGATCCTCTTTTTTATTTTATATATAAAATAAAAAATATTAGAAATTAAAATCTTATTTGTTACTTATATTTTACTAAATATAATTATTAGTTTCAATCTGGCCTTCAGTTAGGGGTATAGATATAGAGATCAAGGGAGTTTTATAAGCACATTTCTCATTTTCAGGCCCCAGCTGACAAGCTGCATGGGGGGGGTATCCATATTCACAAATAATAAAATATAATCTACCACTAATAGGAAGAGATAAGATTATTATTATCTAATTGTATCCCAAAATATAATTATCTCTTTCCATAAGAGATTAGAATTTTAGGTAACAAGGAAGAGATTAGGTTCTTTCCCCAAGAACACTTGGAAGTTCCTGCTCTCATCTTTCCTTCCAAGAGATATTTTAAATATCATCTCTATTTAAGAAGAGAAAAAAAGTTTACAATATGACAAAATTTACATTTAAATATTTAGATTATTCTCAAAAGAATAATCTATGGTTTAACACTTCGTTAAGTGTTAAGTTTTATTCGACTGAATCTAAACAGTCAACAGATCAAATGAAGGAGAGTATTGCTCTTTCTTTATCAGAAAGAAAAGTTTTAGATAACTTAGGTTTTGATACTAATTCATTATTACAGTTTGATGACGTTAGAAGTCCTCATTTAAATTGGGACAAGTCTTCTTCCAACCATATTAAAGTATTTGTTTTAGGGGGCTAGGGGGCCGCGCAGCGGCCCCCGTACCCCCAGGCCGCTGCGCGGCCCGGGGGCTTATTTTTAAAATTATTTTTTACCAATTCCCGCGGCGGCTCTGCCGCCGCGGGTCTTGGGCCCGCGCGCTCCGCGCGCGGGACCAAAGGGACTTGTCCATGATTATTACTATATTATATGAGCCTTAACTCTAATATTTAATTGATAAATTAAATATTACGAAATTGCCTAACCCTTTCAATAAAAGTATAGAATTATTCTAATTTTTTTCTAATGACCCAATTGGGGGCTGAATTGGGGCCCAGCTCGGCTGGGCCCCTATTCGAGCCCGCGCGCGAAGCGCGCCGGCAAGAAAGCCCCCCGGCCATTCACCTCGGGCCCGGAACTAATTTAAGTCTGCGAGGGCCCGCAGGGCCCTCGCTGACAGTCCCGCGCTACGCGCGGGGCGGTCTGCTCAAAAAATTGAGCGGACAGCGGGGGGGCGTAGCCGCCCCCGCGGTCTGCCGGGGCCCGGAGGGCCCCGGCAGACAGGGCCCGCGCTTCGTGGGCCCTGTCTTGTTACTATATGACTGATTCAAGGAAATTTAAATAATTCCTCGCCCCGGCGGGCGGGCTTCGCCCGCCCGCCCAGGCTTTGTCCGGGCGGCTTTGCCGCCCGGACGAAGCCCTTAATAGAATGAAAATTAACTTTGGGTCCTATCAAGCCTATGAGTAATGACCATTTAACGGTCACTGAATAATTTGTAAACAAGTTCTAGATCTCCTTATTGAAATCTGGACATGGGATTACCCAATCTTATTTTTTTTAATAAATGAAATAAAATAGGAGGGATCCGACCTTTCGATTCGTCACTGGTGGGATTCCTCTTTAGCCCCAATTGGGCGCTCCGATTGCGCCTGGGGTAAATTTCGGGGGCCTGCGGCCCCCGAAATTTGGATGAAATTCACCTGAGTAAATTTTCGCATATATAATACGAGAACTTACTGATAACCCCTGTGAAAAATTACGGGCTTATAAACAAACATACGCTTTGTTTATACGCTTCTGTATGTAAATCTGATTACATACAAAAATTTAATATTACAATTATAAGGTTAACTACAAATAAACATAATGAATTTATCGATGGTATTATTTCTTATCGGTATTTTAGGATTTATTCTTAACCGAAAAAATATTATTCTAATGCTGATCTCCATCGAAATTATGCTGTTAGCTGTAACGTTATTACTTATTTTAAGTTCATTTAGCTTTGATGATATCTTAGGTCAAACTTATGGTATTTATATAATTGCGATTGCAGGAGCAGAATCAGCTATTGGACTAGGAATTCTAGTTGCATATTATAGATTAAGAGGTAGCATTGCGATTAAAGCATAATGTATTTAGCTATTCTTACATTACCTCTATTATCAGCTACAGTAGCTGGATTTTTAGGGAGAAAAGTTGGTAAAACAGGTAGTCATTTAATTACTTGTAGTTCTCTAGTTTTAACTGCTTTCTTAGCTTTAGTAGCTTTCTACGAAGTAGGATTATGCCAATCACCAGTGTCTGTTAAATTAATGAGCTGGATTGATTCAGAATTCTTACTTGTGTCATGGGGATTTATTTATGATAGTTTAACTGTATCTATGTTATTACCAGTACTTATTGTATCTGCTTTAGTACATATTTACTCTACAAACTATATGAGTGAAGATCCTCATAATCAAAGATTTTTTGCTTATTTATCTATGTTCACATTTTTTATGTTAATGTTAGTAACAGGTGATAACTATTTAGTAATGTTTATCGGTTGGGAAGGTGTAGGTATTTCATCTTATCTATTAATTAACTTCTGGTTTACTCGATTACAAGCAAATAAAGCAGCAATTAAAGCTTTAGTTATGAATAGAGTAGGTGATTGGGGTTTCAGTATTGGTCTTTGGGCCATTTTCTGGACTTTTGGTAATCTTGATTTTACTACAGTATTTTCTTTAGCTCCATTTATTAACGAAGAATTAATTACTATTATCTCTATCTGTTTATTAATTGCTGCTATGGGTAAATCTGCTCAAATTGGTCTTCATACTTGGCTACCTGACGCGATGGAGGGTTCTTTATATAAAAGACATTTATTAAACTTTCTATTATTAATTATTTATTAATTTTTTATAATTTACAATCAATCGATTGTTCTATTCTTGCATGTTCAATTTTACCATTTTGTAAAAATGATAAAACTATTCCATCTCAATTCTTAGATCCTATGGTTGGAGAATTATTAGGAGATGGTTCAATTACATTTCCTGGTAAACGAGGAAATAATGCTAGATTTGTAATAACAATAGGAATCGATAATTATCCTTATTTATTACATTTACGGTATAATATTTATAAAGATTTATGTACTGATACAAAACCAATTCCTTATCCTAATCCGGATAAAACAGGTAAACCTGTTCAACAACACTGGTTTGGTACTAAATCTCTTCTAGCGGGAAGGGGCGAAGCCCCGAAAGGGGGGCGAAGCCCCCCTTTTGGGGCAAGAAAAGGCTTTTAGCCCCGCGCCCGCGCGCGAAGCGCGCGGGCGTGCGGGTCAAAATACCCGAGGGGGGGCGTAGCCCCCCCT